>Ga0181464_1001089_pt1 | contig 13207 bp, 17 predicted proteins | sample InSIn2gowninarea_FD_119074 | JGI IMG/M metagenome (GOLD analysis project Ga0181464, IMG submission 119074) | Clean room microbial communities from NASA Spacecraft Assembly Facility at Jet Propulsion Laboratory, Pasadena, California, USA -... ...
AGAAGAAATGAAAAAAAAAATTGAGATGTAAATGTTGGTTGAGCTTACCTTCTTTCTTGCTTTGCAAGTTATTCAAGATAAAAAAAATCATTTTTATTTCTCAATAAAAGTATCTTAAAGAGAAATTAAAACAATTTGGCATGGAAGATTGCAAACCAGTGTGCACTCCTATGGCAACAGGTTTTAAATTAAGTAAAGATGTTAAATTACCATAGGTAAATCATTCTATGTATCATTCCATGATTACCAACTTATTGTATATAACTGCTTCTAGGCATGATATAATGCAAGTTGTAGGATTAGTCTCTAGATTTCAAGCTAATCCTAAGGAGAATAATCTTAATGTTGTAAAGAGGATCTTCCATTATCTTCAAGGCATTGTTGACTATGGACTATGGTATCCCAAAGGTAAACATTTCAATTTGATTACCTTTACTAATGTTGATTGGGATGGTAGTATTAATGACAGGAAAAATACTTCAGGAGCTCTTTCTTGGGTGATTGTTTGGTTTCTTGGGTAAGCAAGAAACAAAGATCTATAGTTGTGTCTATAATTGAAGCTAAGTCTATAGTAGAAACAACTTGTTGTACACATATTGTTGAGTACAAAGAGCCTCTTCCTCTCATGGTATACAACACAAGTGCAATAAGAATCTCCAAGGATCTGGTCATTCATTCCAAAACCAGGCGCATACAAATCAAATATCATTTTCTAAGGGAACAAGTGGTCAACAAAGTTGTGAAGTGGAATATATTGCTTCAAATGAACAAATTGTAGATATCTTGACCAAGCCAATTCCAAGAGAGCAATTTGAATATCTTAGAGAGAAGATGGGTGTTGCACCTTTTCAAAGGCATTGAGGAGTTTTCCATGGAGTTAGTTGTTGTCACATGGCTTCCATCAAGAGCAATTTCAATTACAAAATTTGGAGGATGGATGGTGATTAGTTGTTTTTTTTCTTTTCAAGCACTTATGAATTGTTTTCTTGCTTCTTTGTGCTTCATTTCAAGATGGGTTGCTTCTTCATGTATATTGCTTCTTCAAGATGGTGTTGTATATTCACAGGGAGAATTTTCAGTAGCTCAGAGAGAGTATTTTTTGCACCTCTTCAGGGGGGATTACTTCATTTTTGGGCTTGTCTCACATTGTTGCTATGTAATTGTTATTTCCATGTAAAACCCCTCACCATTAATGTTAAAGGGGGAGAGAGAGTGAATTGTGTATTTACTGAGCTTCAGATTAGTGTATGTAAATGTAATATTTATTTTCAGAAGCTAAAGGTTGACATTATTGGAAAAGCAGGAATTTGTTGGCATGTTTGTGTTGCCATTGATTTCACCTATTGAATTCATGTACTCATGAGTCTATATGTCAATTCTTGAGTCTATTGTATACTTGTTGAAGGTTGTCATGCTCATGTAAATTGTTGTCAAGGTATGTAGGAGAGGTTTCATGAGGTATTAAGGCCTATTCTAAAGCTAAGCTATAGTTATTCTAGAATTCTAGTTGATGTTGAGTGTCCATGCTTGTTGAAGTTATGCATTTGGTTTCCTGATTTCATGATGAGTTTAGAAGGATCGTCTACAAGTCATTTTACTCCCCTGAAATTTTGTTGCAAGATTGAGGGTTGAATCCTTTCTTTAATCTATGTTTTTCCCCAGTTACACGAAGGGAGGCTCACTAGAAAAATTGGAGTAGTCTAGATGTCTGCAGAATAGGCCCATACAAGTGACCAACCTTCCTGTTGAATTTGTCTAGGATTGTGGGTGCAACTAGGAGGTTTTACGAGATTTTCTTTGGATTTCTCGCACTCCTATGGAATTAATTTGTTTTTGGCATAGTCTATTGTCAGAAATTTCCTTAAAATGTTGAAATAAGATGTGGGACCTATAGAAGGTGTCAAAGGGCTAGTGGAAGGACTGGTTTGATATGGTCAACATGTCAACCTCAATCAATTCTAAAGTGTATGAAAAGGTTTTATGTGAGTTCCATCATATGAAACATTAATTGACTTAACCATCTCCAGATTATACAAATATGAGTAGGAAATAAGCTTATTTATTGGTTCTCAAGAAGTGTGAATGAGTGAGTGTGCATGTGGAGAAAGTGAACAAAAAATTGATTGTAGTAGTGAGTTGAAAGTTTCAGAATTGTAGTGTGTGCTTCAGAATTATCTTTCAACTATGTTTTCAAAGTTGTGTGGACAGACTGAAGATCAGATTGGAGAGCATGTGTTGAGAGAATTATTTTCTCATTTGCAGTGTGGATTTGAGGCTACATGAGTGTGTTTACTTGTTGCATGTCTTGTTTATGTAGCAATATTTTCAATTCGGAATTTCATTAACATATTGTAGAATTGTTTGTACTTGGAGTGGGGGCTTCAAGCTAAGTGCATGTTAATTGTGTATTGTAGAATTAGGTGTTCCAAGTTGGTTGTCGCTATCATTTCTCATTCCAGTCAAGGAGTGGGTGCTCCATTTCTAGTGGGTGTTAGATGATGTCTGTAAATGAGAATATTTTGAAGAAATAAATAATAAGAAGAAGCAGCAAACAATTCAGTGGTTTTTTTCCCTGGAGGGGGGTTTTGCCACCTAAAATCTAAGTGTATTCTTATGATGATTGTTTGTAATTTTATGTGCATGATCTTGTTATATCTTTCTGAAGTTAATTTCTGAATAACTTATAATTGCAAAAATAATTTTTATATTTCCATAATATTGATTCCCCACTCCCTTCCCCTTCTCAGTATTACATTTGTCTAATAGTTGGTAAAAAGTCAGCTTATGGCAAGGGGAAAAACACCACTTAGTTTATTGTTTCTCAAGTATGGTACTTGTAGATGGTAACAATTGTCCGAGAGATACAAGAAATGGTATGTTTGTGGTTTTTCCACTATCAACTTGATTACATTGTAAGTCTAGCCATTCAATGAGGGATAACTTACCCAACTCAATTGGCACACTGTGAATCAATTTCAAATAGAATTTTGTATGTTTCCACTTAATTGATTTTTTCATCAATAGAGCACAATAAATTTAAATATATTTGATAGAGTTAACGCATAGCAATTCATTCCTATATAAGGAGAGAATTTGCAAAATGGAGAGGAAACCTAATTATTGTGGAGTAAGTTTGTTTGTGGAAATATTAAAGTAAATCAATGTGGAGGTATTTAAGAAAAAAACAAGAATGGAATTGGACAATTCATTTTCAACGATACAAAGTATTTTTATATTGATAAGCAGGCTCAATTCTTATGAAATAGTGTCAATGAGTTTGTTCGTCTAAATATCTAAAACAACTAAAAATGACAATATTTGACAAGAAATTGAAATGGCGGTAGATAATTCATTTCCAGACACCTTATGAGATTTAATACTCGAGAGAAAACCAAATCATGGTGGAATGGCACCAATGAGATAGTCTTAAAGAGGGAATTCTACTTGTGAGGCTGTTTACTTCTAAAGTAAAAATGTTTAAGGGAGCCATGAAGCGCATTGTGGGAAATATCGAGTGAGTGTAGAAATGAAAAATTTCCGAGTGAAGAGAAATGGCACCTCACAGATCCATGAAACTGAGGTTGAACGTGATCACTCTGTCAAAAAGATGGCGGTGGCTAAAACTAACCACAACCCATTTTCACAAAGGAACCGTGGAACTCTAGTCATCTATGGATTGATTAGGATTATGGGTGATGAGTTATTTGAATGGTACTAAAATGACTAAGTACAAGAAATGATGGTAGCAAACAACAACAACATTGAGAGCAGAAAAGAAAAAACAGGCAGATATCATCATAGTGTAAAAAGAAGAGGAGAATTATCATTCTGGGAACTACAGTAACAAATTAGAGCTTCATATTTTTCTCTCTAACAATTGCAGTAACAAATTAGAGCTTCAGAAAATGATACACACACTTCCAAATCCTGATTTTACCTTTCTATCAAAAAAGTGCTTAAGATTGGTAGTGTAACTAGGGTTGCATATCATTTTACACTGTAATCCTGAAAAAGTTGGTGTTATCCTCATTAAAATTTATCCATTGAAAAGGAAAAGACACTCAGTGTACCTGATAGTTGACAAAATAAACAAAAGCCTCATACTCTGATTCATTACACCATAAAACTTCATCCACATGTAAACAACACAACACACATTACAGATGAAGATATTTTATTAGTACAGAGAATGGGCAATACTAACTCCATAGTCTAAGAATAATAATTTTGAGCTACTTCCTTATGCAACATTTATGTTTGTGATTCCGGAAATAAAATTATGGGTTCCACTATTTTATCTGAATTTCACAAGTGTCAATTAGGTCTAAAGTTTATAGATTACCATTGATTATGAAAAATTAAGGCTTGGATCATATGGAAAATGGATAATATTGGTAATGAATGTACCATGGGGCATAACATCACATGAACCATATCAACTAAGTCCCTGTACCATTGTTTATTTACATGTCCATTCTTGGGCATAGGTGGTTTGGACAAAGGATAAAAATCCTACCCCTCTTACAGGAGTTGAGGAGGTGGTGCAAGCAAAACTTGTGGAAGAACACACCAGACGAGTGAGAGGATTGAACCTCAAGGTGAGAGGTCTCCCCTTACCTCATCCCTCTCCAGATCCTACGGAAGTGGGGGCTAGGTTCCTTCAAGATACCCTTCGCCCTCCTGATATAGCTCTGAACAAAGCCTGATTGGGCTACAACTCCACTCACTTCCTTAGGTTTCAGACTGCATCCAATTGACTACGCACCCTCAGGGCTAGGCGTAAGTTGTTTTCTCCCCCCAGTAGGATTTTCTTAGATGAGGACCTCACCCAAGCATAGGTTGTGGAACTTAAACAATCCAAAGAACAGGTTATGTTAGCACGGTAGGCAAGGAAATGGGCAGTTATCAGGAATCTTTGGGCAGCCATTCAAGACTCCTTCCCACCTGGGTGGCAACTGTAAACTGGAGGTTCCAAATGACGGGCCCACTTGGGGAGACGACAGGGTACATGCATCTCTATCCTCTATTGGAATGGAAATGGATATTTTTGGTCAACGTCGAGACTTTTGTATTATGTTCTTGAATCAACGGGCATACTCTTTATGACCGAGACTCATGCAAGCCCTGTTTGACCTCTCCCAGATATCACAAGTTACTATTGGTTCTCAATTTGTAGGCAAGAGATGAGGAGCTCTGGAGGGGTCAGAGGATCAGGTGGAGTTTCTTGTTTGGCTAGTGACTCACTTTGGAATATGGTATCTATGGTAGCTGAAGACAAGTTTGCGAGGTTTGTGTGGATTCAAATTAGCATTGGAGTCTCTCGTCTGAGGGACATCTAAATTGCAGTCTATTACTTTCCCCCAGCCTTTTCACCATTTTCCATCCATAATGGCTCAAATGGGGACCCCTTTAAAGACTTATACACCAACATCACCCAATACTCTGATGTTGGGGAAGTCATCCTCCTAGGTGACTTGAATTCTCATACTAGATATCTCCATAGCCCTCTCCATGATTGATCAGAGGATGTGTTTTGTACCTAAGGGATAGATCCAGATTCAGTTGGGCTTCACCAAATGTCAAATGATGCTTTGGGGACCACGACAGTTTATGCTAAGCATCTATTGCAATTGGGGGAATCACAGGAGTTGTTAATTCTAAATGGTCTTCCTTGTTTCCTAGACTCTAACTTTTTCATGTGTCGCCCATATAGTGGGGGTGTGAGTGTAGTTGATTATGTCCTCGCTAGCCAGAACTTGCTCCCTTTTATTCGCCATCTCTCAGTATCTCCCATCCCCCTTGCTGATCATGAACTTCTTTCCTTCTCTCTCCAGTTTGACCCTCGCCTTCCACCCCATCTTTCCCCTTGGGGTCCACCTTGAACCACCTTTCAATTTGATGAAGGCAACCCTGACATTTTCTCCTCTACTCTATGCAAGATGCTCCCATCAGAAACCCAATTCTCCTTGCTTGATTATGTTTCCACTAAATACATTCGTCTTTCTTCAGCGATTTAGGAATCAACACTCAAATCCTTCCCTCATTCCACTTGTTCCACTTTCACCTCCTGAAAAGTTGGATCTTTCCCTATGAACAAATGGGACGATGACCAATGCAAGACTCTACATCGAGAACTTTGATATGCTTTCACCCACTCTCAACCCTTCTACCCTGACCTCAAAGCTTCTTAACATCATCTCCTTCGTCCCAGGAAACGATTCTTTGTCTTTCATAGAAGACGGTAACTTTATGCTCTCCTTCCCAACTCCACTACACAATTCTAGCATACCATCCTTTCTCGACGCTACCCTCTTCCATTTGACCTCAACCCTACATCCATGTTCTCTCACAATTCAAACCTTTATGATATTCTTGGGAAGGGCCAACTTCATGTTACCTCCCCACCCCCTCCCTATTACCTATTCCCAGACAAAGATATTAGAGAGGCCATTTGGGTGATCAACAAAAGGAAAGCAGCCAATGAGGAGGGCTACCAAGCAGAGTTCTTTAAACACGGTTTCTATGCTTTAGTTAGTTACTTGGCCGATCTCTTCAACCATGTAGTCCGTGAAGGTTTTCCACCGACATGGTCACACCACATCATCCATCCGATCCACAAATCAAGCTCCAACTCAAATCGTAATAACTACAGAATGGTCATGGTGGGCGAAACATTCCTGAAGTTGTATGCTATTGTTCTACATAGGAATCTCTCCAGTGACCTTGAGAGGAGACAACTCAGAATCAGGGGATAGGTAGGTTTTCAACTAGCTCATCAGACCATTGACCACATATTCACCCTTCACATCGTGATTGAGGAGGCACGACATCACTCTTTGAAATTATACTATTGTTTCATATATTTTTAGAAATCTCTTAAATCTGTTCTAGGGGAAGCCTTACTCGAGAGAATTAGATATATTGGCATCTCGGTGACCCTATTGACAACTATTACATGCGTATATGAGTTTATCCTTGGTCATCTCCACATGGTTGATGGGATGTCTGATTTCATTTGAAGCACTATTGGGGTTAACTAGAGTTTTCCATTGTCCCCTACCCTATTTGGGATCTATATTGATGAGTTGGAGGCTTTTCTACATGATCATATCTAGGACACTGATGGTTTCCTGCTTCACCAGGTCATGATATATATTCTACTCTTTGCTGAAACTGGTCCTCCTCTCTTCATCTCTAGAAGGATTACAGAGGCAGTTGGATGCCTTAGCTATGTTTTGAGATCTCCGATAGTTGATGGTAAACCTGGGTAAAACCAAGGTTACAATCATTAATGGCGTGAAGAAAACTTTGGACCTTCACTTCCTATTCATAAGGGAGGAGGTTGAGTTCACCATCATGTATACATACTTGGGGGTGAAATTCTCAGGTCGTTGCTTCAGTTTGCGACTAGCGTTTCTGCCTTAGATCAACAAAGGATATGGATCCTTAGCCCTTCTCAAGATACAGTGATTTTGACATCACTTCCAAGACATCTTGTCCAAGATGAGCCTCATGGACACCTTAATTTGTCCCACTATTCTATATGGCTCAGAAATTTGGGGACCGTCTTTACTTGAGTCAGATTGGGCTTCAGTTGAGAGAGTCTAGACTTTTTTTCTCTGATTCATCATTAGATGTAAACAGAAAATACCTCAACACATCATCCTTGCAGAGTTTGGAGCTCAACCCTTTTGGCTTGAGACAATCTTCAGTTTGGTCTCATTCTTGCATCATGTTCAGGGATTTTCAAAGTTGATAAAGAGTAGGGACCATTACCCTTACTTGGCATATTTCTCTTCTCAAACTATTGCACATTCTACACCAGGCTAGATGCTGGTTTACAGGATTTTCGTATCTCTTAGAGTCAGTGGGAATTCAATTGGATCATCTCCCTCCTTTCCAATATTCCTTGGATTCTCCTAATCACCTTCTACCTACTAGACAAGAGTTGAATAATATCATTAGGAGGACATCTACAAGCAGTTCTTCCAAGTCACCTGGGTCAATCCTCTGGGAGGATTGCACCCAAACATGGCATTCTACGTTGAGCACCTCTTGGAGTTGAGAGACAGGCTCATTATTTGACCCTAGCATACGTTTCACCACTGGATGCATGCTCTTCACATTCCACTAGGCTAGTTCAGAGTAGGTTCTCATAGAATTTGAGTAGAGGCGGACTAGTAGATTGATAAACTAGATAGAATCTGTCAGGTATGTCATTTATAGAAAGTAGACACTGAGGTGCACTTGATTTATGGATGCCCTATCTACTACGAGATTAGCGGAAGGTTCCATTTCTTGTTCAGAGACTCTCAAAGATGTTTGGCCCTATATATGTAGGAGGCCCTCAAGCTCTGAGAAAATAATCTTCAACCTCCCATCAGACCAAACCCCAGAGAAAGGATCACGACATTTTTCGGGGTACTACCTTCAGACAGGGGCACAAAGAGAAAAAATGATACCATTTCATATCCAGACTGTAGATGAGTGAGGATTTGTGGGACCTCACCCCTCCACATGAGACCTCAATAGCTAAACCATCTCAAATCCATCCCTGGGAGACGAACTAGGTTCTCCAGACCTCAGGAGTGTACAAACTCCCCCAGACAATGAGTTAGTGGATATTCCACACATCCCACTAACCCTTCATCAAGCCAACAAACTTTGTGGAATTTGTTTCAGTGCTCTTCAATCAGTCTCGGATGTTAGGACAGATGAGTTTGATCCTCTTTGTCAGGGCATTTCATGCATTGTATCTTTTATGTTCCTGCATTGTACTTTTTATATTCATGCATTGTATTTTTTATAGGATACCATTTGGTTCTCCTGCATTTTATGGACATCATTGTACTCAACAATCCCTTTGACATAATTTGTGGTCATTATTTGGACATAAATATAATTATATTATCTTATCTTGTCTTCCCTAAAGAAGCGTTGATCCATTGACATGAATTGTTTCTCTTCATGATTATTAACACCCAATTGCCAAAATCTGAGAAATTTATTACTAAACAATGTAGTTGTGCTAGAATCAAAATCAAAATTTTTTGAGTTCACTAGAAGATTCATTATCTTCCCTTGAAAACCTATGGACCACTTTTTTCTTTGGGCCAAATGTACAAACCCAAATGCTCAAAACTAACAAATTATTCTAAGTCTAGATCTCCTATGATCTGTTGTTTTGTCTGTCAAATGAACCCAACTCAAGATGTGTGACAATTTCCCTAGGGAAACCACTAAAACGTGTGTGGGTACTCTCGATTTCCCTAACGAAGAAAAACCACAATCTTCATTGGCATTCAAATCTCAATTCTCTTGTCAAATGAATACCCTATGTTTGTTGGGAAGTTTAAAATGCAGAATATCTGCCTAAGCTGGAATGAAGGAATTAATGTGATTTATCATGGGCTATGGTATGTTGGGCACTCTTAAATGGACCATTTAAATGCAGTAATTGGCTTGTTTAAGTTGACATGTAATATGGTTCTTTCAACTCCCTCTGAATTTTCATGTGATGAATCCTTACAACATTTACATGAACTCGCTTACTATTGGATGAATTGGTTAAACACATTAAAACATATACATAGTCTTACAGTCTCATTAAAATATGGATTTACACAAGCATTTAGTTTTCATGTTGAAAACTATTGCTAAAATACTATATTAACAGCAAATTGCTTGAAATACTAAAATGATATAAGTACTTGTAGTTGGAATAATATAAATATTTTACAATTGAAATCTTTGAAACCTAAAACATATAACTTTGAACATTTCATGCCATTGCATTATTCCTTGTTGCAATGTGTTTATTCTTGGCAAGAAGAGTAGATATGCTTTGTTTTGATCTCTTTGAAGCAACAATGTTTTCTAGCAAATCATTTTTAAAACTCTCCAACATAGTTGACACATCTCTCATCGTTGGGTGTTCTTTAGGTGAATCATTCGAGCATAGAAAACCAACATGTAGGAGAGAAGGTGGACATATATATGCATCATTTTCTCCAATTTCATCCTCATCCATCTCCCTCAAGATATGAGGGTCAGTTACATCCTCCACTCTATTTGGAAATGCTAAGTTCACCCAGTTATGCAAGTTCAAATCTCTTGTGAACATGTCAGTGGTTGTTTTTTCTTCTAGTAAACATTTCCAATAATAGAATTCCATAGCTATAAAAATCCCCTTGAGTGGAAACCCTCTCACCTGCTCCATATTATGCATTCAAGGCGGCCTTGATCAAAATTTACTCAATAAATCCATATCGAATTGTAGTGAAGAAAATTCAAATGAAAATAATGTTTTAAAATATCCATACTAGGGGCAATGTAGCCCATGGATCCTTTTAGAGCAAGTGTTGAAGTGAGTGAATCATGGGAGGTTGCACCAATTAATTTTGCAACCCCAAAATCTGTTACAATTCCATGCATGTTTGCATCTAACAACACATTTCTTGGTTTTATATCGCAATGCACTAGTTGTACAATAGCATCATGATGAATATATTCAATGCCACGACCACATCTATGGAAATGTTTAATCTTGTTTCCAATCCAAATTCACACACATCCTTGGTATTGTTCTCATTTTTATTAGTATACAAATGTTTCTCTATGTTTCCATTGCCCATAAACTCAAACAGTAAACCTTTGAAATTTAGATTGGAACATGAGGTTATAATTCTCACAAGATTTCGATGCCAAACATTTTGCAAGATTTTACACTCTCTTTGAAAACTCCTCGCAACTCGGTCAGTTTGCAAATTGAAAACTTTTACAGCGACAACCATGCCATCACTCAAGATTCCTTTGTACACTGATCCAAACTACCCTTCCCCAACAAATTGGCTTCAATGAATCCATTAGTTTCTCTAGAAAGCTCTTAATATGATATCCTTTGATGCTAAAATTTATGGAAAACAACCTATGTGAAATCAAAGTTTTGTATATGCAAATTCCCACTTGAGCAGAATATTACAAGAAAGCAACATAGAATGAAACCAATCACACCAAAAATTGGCAATAGAACTTTTCTTGAAACATCAAAAAGACTTCTTGGTGTTGGACATGCTAGTAAAGAAAATACTTGTGGCCTACAGAGACGTGGATTCCCAATTTAGGACATGATAATAATTTTATTTGTAGAAAATTCTCCTTTCGGTATTTATCCATTGAGATTATTAAAAGATAAATTCAAATAGTGAATCTCTTTCAACTTGTTGAGATTAATTGGTATTGTCCTTGATAAGGAGTTCGAAAAGAGATCCCACACCTTGATATTTTGTAAATATCCAGGTGAATCTGGAATGGAACCTTCTAATGAATTTTTAGATAGATTCAATGGTTCAAGTGCAATGCAACTTCCAAGTGTTGATGGAATGACACCAATGATTAGATTGGTAGAATTTTTTATAGCTAAAGCATTATTAAGTTTCTCTACCTCTAGAGGTATGGGGCCATCCACCAAATTTTGTGACAAATTCAAATAAAAATACAAGGAAGAATAATGATTTCTCGTGGTATATTTCCATTGAACCTATTGTGAGACAAGTCAAGCAATCCCAAATTTTGCAAACTCCTAAACTAGAAGGTATCTTATCTGACAAGTAGTTGTGATGAAGAGAAAGGGTCTAAAGTTGGTTAAGATAGCATACAAAATCAAGATTTTTTCCACAAAGCATATTTCTACTAATATCTAGGAGACCAATATGTTTTAATCGTTTGATATCATTGGGGATGTTTCCTTCTAAAATATTATTTCCTAAATCCAATATTTGTATATTGTCAAGGTTACCTAATGGTGATATCGTTCCATTTAAGTTATTTTTAAATGTAATTTTGGATAAATTAGGCCGCTAAGATTGTCAATAAGTAGAGGTATGTCTCAATAACTGGAGGGATGTTTCGGTCTATTATGTTGTTTGATAATATCAAGTAAGACAAATTGGTAAGAAATACACTTATAGGAGGAGGCCAAGCACCACTAAATTTATTATTACTCAAGTCTAATTCTTTTAGGTCAGAACAATTGGTAAGAGATGCAAGAAAGAGCATATCCATAGTGCTTCCACTGTCAAGTTCATTAGATTGTAAGTCTAGCCGTTCAAGGAATGATAAGTTACCCAACTAAATTGGAAGACTTCCACCCAACTTGTTCTCACCTATAGCTAATATCATGAGGTTGGAACAATTTCTAATGGAGTTTGGTATGTTTCCACTTGTTGATTTATCCATAAATAGAGCCCATTCAAATTAAAGATTTGATAAAGAAGAGAAAATGTTGCCTAGCAATTCATTTTGATACAAAGAAATTGTTTTCATATTGGTAAGAAAACCCAATTCTTGTGGAATGATACCAGTGAGTGAGTTTGTTTGTAGAAATATCCAAATAAATCAAAGCAGAGGAGTTTGTTTGTGGAAATATACAAATAAGTCAATGTAGAGATATTTGAGGCAATTCCTTTCCAGAGAGACAACACCATGATGTTCTAAAAGTGGGAGCGAAAAATTCTTCTGGACATGGAGAGACGGCTTCATCTTGTTCGAAGTAGAGAGTCAATGCATTTTTCTTTTCAAACACGTGTTGTTGAAAGTTGAGATAGAGAGCTCTCTAGTGGCGTTGGGTCAATGTATTGTTTTTTCAAATGCATGTTGTTGTTGAGATAGAGATAGAGAGACACCCTAGAAAAGTAGGTGAAGTTTGTAGTAGTGAGCTTATGCGCTAATGCGCTGCTCACTGCTACCAATTTCTTCCAATCCTGTTTGAATCACACTAATGCACTACTCTCTAACTTCTGGAGGAGTGGAAGGCTGCGCCTTCAGCCACAGCTCGGCAATCTGAAGGTTCAGCTCTAGCTACACTCCTGTTGTTTCCTCATGCACGCTTCAGACTCCACTTGCCAGACAGTGGATCTGCATCTCTGTTGGTAGGTATGCAACGATGGATAACTCTAGAACATGCCAGCAGGCTTCATCAACTGTTTCACCGATCCGCTGATTCTGTGACACTATCTCGTCACACTACAGGGTGAGCCATTTGATGTTCATCTTTTGCTCGCTCAATACCTAGATCACGCAGCCTTCCTTAGTAGTACAAGACTCTACGTTGAAGTTCAACAGGCCAACCAATCCATTTATCAATACATTCAGAGATCTCCACAATCCTCCATTAATACTACCATAACCCCTGAGCTTTTTGAACATT
>Ga0181464_1001090_pt1 | contig 13207 bp, 16 predicted proteins | sample InSIn2gowninarea_FD_119074 | JGI IMG/M metagenome (GOLD analysis project Ga0181464, IMG submission 119074) | Clean room microbial communities from NASA Spacecraft Assembly Facility at Jet Propulsion Laboratory, Pasadena, California, USA -... ...
AACTTGTTTATGAATGCTATTGGGTTGTATTGTTGATGATATTGTATTGGGCTCATTGTACTCTCTGTTGAACATTTTATGACAATCTAATAGAAGAAGAATTTCAAGTGGTTTTCCCCTGGTCTTTAACCAAATTTGGTGTCTCTTGTTGATGTGTTGATTGTCTCCTTTGTCATTGAATTTATTGTTTTATCTTCAATTACTGTTGATGAATGGAAAGACTAATTGTAATTGGAAACATTGCTAATTGAAGTGTGGAATTGCGCTAAAGTAATTGATACAACATAGAACGACATAAAAAATTAACATCTTGATCTTCCCATCCTTTTTGCATCTAAGGGAGAAGGGGACAATCATGCGTGTAATGACCATAAGCATTGTGACATGCACACAACTTATTCATGTAAAAAGTCTTGTTTTGCTTGGGTTGGGTGCCTTGTTGATGGGTTGTAGTATTAGATTGATCACCCTAATTGGAATTAGGTTGATGACCTTGGTTTCCTGGGTTTCTTGGGGTTGTTGATTCTAATTTCCTTTCCCTTTGTTCCTTTTCTTCTGATTTAGGGGATTGACATCAATTTTGTTGGGTGTACACTTTCCCTTGTGGAGGTGGTGGTTGCTGCAACAAAGGGGGCTGAGGCATGGGAGTTTGAGGCGATGGTGCTAATGGGGTTAGAGCACAAAGATGTGCATAAGGATAATATGGATTCACGGCCAGACTCTGGTAACCAAACTAAGTACTATATATCCCTAGTATTTATTGATGTGAATGGGGATATGTGAAATAAGTACTTGTGCCTTAGTGTGAAGTAACACACAAAGGATCATGAGGAGGATAAGAGTAATTAGTATTGCCCCCCTATGGAGTGGGCCATATCACATAGTTACTTACAAATATGGGGCAGGATGCTGGTAAGGTATTGATCCAATCACACCATCTAGGACATGAGATGCCCCAGTGAAAAAGAAGCACCAAGATGAGGAAGATCAGGAAGGATGGTGTAAACATAACCTGATTGGTCATAGATTAGATTAAATTGTAGAGCCTTGTAAATGCCTTCTTCTTTGGTTTGAGGAAAGGTGGATGCTACATCTTTAGTGATTGGTGAGAGGAGGGATTTGAGAAACCAATCCAAAAAGACTTAGTCTTCAAACTCGAGAGATTTGCACAAGCTCTTCCTTCTGCATTATTCCTAATCATGATAAAGAAAAGGTTCACAAAGCTTTGTTTAAAGGAAGTCAAAATTTTGGTGTTGGTATTGTAACGAACAGGTAACTAAAATAAGATAAGAATGTGTTCATAAGAGTTGCAAACAAGTGGTGTGAAACATGGGGTTAGTTTACATACCACTTTGCAGTAGAGCCGGTGAGGGTGCATTGTAATAGTCACGGATGAATGAAATCCTCCATTATGGAAGATGGGGAATGCCACTTATGGAAGGATTGAATGTGATTGGAAGTATCCTCTCTAGAGTTTCCTTCAAACTTGGGGGTGTATGATGAAAGATTCGTTGGCATATGGGGCCAATTAGGGTCATGTTGAAGAGGAACATTAATTAACTGATTCAAATGAGGAAGATTTAAACCAACCATATAAGGAAGAAAGGCTTGAGTGACAATCAATCCTTGTATTACCAACATTTCTATTGACATTTCCTCTGCTATTGGTGCCCACATTGGTTTCAACATTTCCACCAGCATTGAAACCAGACATGGTAGCACCTTGGGGTTGAGAGGTTTCAGAATCCGAGGAAGAACTAGCATCCGAAGGCGAAGGAGGGGAATCGACCCTAACTCGTCTAGTAGGTGTTAGCCGATGTCCTTAAAAAAACTGAGGATGAAGACAATGTAGTCTCCATGAATAACGCTTATGGGGTGTAATGGTGTCCAAACAAGAATGGAACTAAAAGGCTAGAGGAAAATGATGCTAATATAAAACAATAAAGAGTAAGAAAAACACTACATGTAGTGGTGTAAAGTGTATATAACTACGATATGCTACTATTCTAAATCAAGAAAACACATCCTATAAAAAGAAAATGATCCCTAGCCTAAAAGATAGCTACACCTCAAGAAAATCCTAGTATATGCTTTGATGGCCTTCCAAACAATTTCTTACTTGTGGGGTTTGAAGGCCACAAGAAAAGTGTTGAGTGAAAGGTAAGGAAAAGGTATGGTTGCTTCCCACAACCACCACTTATAGTGTGTTTTATCCTAAGGAAATGTAACCATGGTTACCTTTTTCCAACAAGGGTGAGCGAATCTCAGCTTCTGGGTAGCAGCTGCATAATCTAATTCTCATCCAAGAAGTGGGAGCTTCAAGGGGAATTGCCAGTATCCTTGGCCTAAGACTTACCCCATATAATGAGTTTCTACTCAGCACCAAATTTGGATTGTTGGATTATGGAGGATTTCAAGCATCCTAGTAGGATAACCACCATGTCTTCAATGTAGAGTGTGGTGGGTGTTATTTGGAAGCTTGCCCCACCAACCCTAACCTAACTATAAGATTATTTTTCCTAGTTCCCAAGTGGGTTTATATAATGTTTGTTAGGTTAAGTGGTTAATTTTATGGTCTTGGCTTGGCAGTTTGAACCAAGCTCACATTCACTTTAGGTGCGAAGTGTATGCAACTATGTATGATGATATTGGTTTGAATAAAAATGTTGCTAAAAACAGTACTGAATTAAAAATTTAACTAAAATTAAACAAAAAGTAAATAAACTTGAACAACACTCTACTTCCCACCCAAGGAGGCTAGAAAAAACAAAAAAGAGTTCCAAAAATGGAAAAAAGAAGGTGAAACTATGAAGACAAATAGATAAATAACAATGGAGGCTTAAATTTGAAGTCAATATGCCTACTTTATGTAGAAAATAACAACACATAAAAGATGGATTCCTAGTTGTAACAAAGGATAAAAACCAAACCTATGGTGAAGAACGCTTAAAATAACTTTGAACAAAAACCAAGACAAGGATAAAAGGAAGCATAATGGTTTTCTCAAACTCTAAAAAGGTTGATGAAATTGAAGGCTTGACTTGTTGCGTTAACTGCAATATTCAATCCTTAACACTAGAATTCCAATTTAGAAATACCCCCTTTGTTTGGTGGAGGTGTAATGCAAACCCTAGAAGGGATTTTTCCTTCCTCCTAAAGGTGAGAGATCTGAAGATATTAAGGCCTAATTCTAATTAAAAGGGAAAGTACCCAAACCCCCTAACAAGAATACATAATTGAAACAAGCAAAATACTGAAAACTAATTTTTTTTGGGCAGTGGCAGATAACTTTCCTTTTCTTGCATTATAGTGCAGTTGTGGCCCATTTCATGCGTTGGCCACCATAAATAAGTCACAGAAAAGTGCGTTAGGGTTCTCTACATTCTTGATCCAAAAGTTTTGCCAGATCTCACCGTCTTCTGTGCGGTTGGTATCTATAACATGTGGAACAAAGACATAAACATAAACATAAATAATTTTCACAAAAAATCACGAGAAAATAAAAATGAAAAGTAGAAAAGAAAGGAAATGTGAGAAAAGCAGGGAAGTCACCAAGGATCTTGAGTTTAACCCAATACAATATCATCAACAATACAACCCAATAGCATTCATAAACAAGTTTCTAGTGTCAAATTATATTAGAGACAACTTCTCCAGACTTTGTCAACTGTAGATAACTTCGTCAATGGTCAACTTTAGTCAAACCTCCAGTCGCATGCATGAGGGGCTATGATAGCGACTATAGGATCCCAGTCACTCCCTTGATGCCAGTGTTCCAGTGACTATAACCGAAAATGCTCTGTGACAAGCCTGCGACTATAGCCCAAAAACCCTAGATCAACTGCGACCCTCGAATCTTGAAATCTCAGACCTTTGCAAACTTTGTTTTTCTACCTTACCTAAGACCTATGTGAACCAATAAATGAGAAGAGAAGAAGATTCTTGGTGATGATGTACAAATGAGTTCTAGGTATCTTGAATTTATAGGTTTTCATGGGTGTCCAACAATGTCCATTTGATGTTGAGGTTGACATGTCCAAATGTGCATGTGTGGGTACATAAATTTAAAATCCAACTTTTGCTTGTCCAGACGAGGTGATCTTTAGGTCGATGTTGGTCCTCTCAAAAAGAGGAATTTAGTGCCATCATCATCTCCATCATATGAGATTTCCAAGGTGTAATTTGACCGTAGTTTCATATTTTAACACTCCCTCACAAATAGGGAAGACTCCACATGTCGAAATTTGTGTATATCTCAATATGTCATCATGTTTTCCTATGTCCCATCTCTGCTCAACTCTATTTGTTGAAACATTCTCAAATGTAAAGAAGAAGAATCATCAAGGAGAAAAAGTTACCATCCTCTGTCCATCAGGCTACTACCCAGAATCTTTGTTAGTGGGCTACTACCCAGAATCCCATGGGGGATCTACTACTACGACCACATATTGAGCAATAGGTGATTTAGGGGAGCTACTACTCAACCCATCCTATTGCCTACTGATATTCCCAACAATGACCCTTAAGAGTCATGTGGTAGAACACTTGCATCATAATCCTAGCTTGGATGAGATACTTGACTTACCAAGAGGTAAGGATCACATTTCTCCAAGCCTCCTCAACCCATTGGCAAAACGGGGAGGGACAATCCCAACAAGCCTAGCTTGTAGGTATGATGCCAACTGGGGTATACTATGCAATGACCAAGATAGGGTGAGCTACTACTCCAACCCTATGGGTAACAGATATGGGTGAAACCCTATTTTCTATAGTTCCCTCAACCCTAGGAGCCCTCTGTCTCAATTCCTCACCCTATGAGCTCAAACAGGGGGGGAGAGTTAGATCAACGTCCTCGATCAATGATGTCCCTTATCAAGAAGGGGCACATCCCTCAGTCCAATATTCTCTCTCAAGACCAAGAACTTTCCTTTTGATAAAGCCTTAGTGATAATATTTGCAATTTGCTCATTTGTTGATATGTGATGGAGTTGAACGACTCCTCTCTGCACCATGTCTCGAATAAAGTGATATTGAATCTCTATATGCTTGGACTTGTCATGGAATACTAGATTCTCTTCCAGACAGATCCCACTCTTGTTGTCGCAATATATCACTATAATTTCTAGGACCTACTCAAATAGCTCTCCAAAGAGCTTCCCCAACCAAACTGCTTCGCAACTAGCCATGTTAGTGGAAATATACTCTGCCTTAGTGGTACTCAATGCTATGAAATTTTTCTTTCTGCTCATCCATGATATCATGGCAAATCCAATACTAAAATAACATCCAGATGTACTCTTCCTGTCGATAATATTTCTCACCCAGGCAACATCGATGTATCCATGAAGTTGAACATATCTAGCTAGAAATATCTCAGACCAAGTGCGATCATCCCATGAAAATATCTCAAAATGTGTTTGGTATCATTCCAATGTGCATGGAGAGGCTCGGTCATGAATCGAGTCAACGTATTCATTTCATAACATATGTCTAAACAGGTGTTCACAAGGAACATCAGAGCCCTAGTCAACTATTTATACTCGGATGGATTAGCCAAATCAGGTCCTACAGCTTCTCCACATAACTTCTTGAAGTTCATTTCCATCAGTGTGGTCATGGACTTGCATTTTGTCATTATAAATCTCTCTAATAGCTTCACAACATATTTTCCTTGTGAAAGTAAAATCTCTCTGATCCTTTGCCACACCTCAAGGCCTAGAAAGTAGTGCATGAATCCAAGGTCTTTCATCTCAAATTAAGAGGCTTTCTCCCTCTTACACTCGATCATTAGAGGCTCGCTACCTATCAAGAATAGATCATCAACATATAAAACCAAAATCATAGGCATACCTTGGACTATATTGAAGTAGAGGTTGGGATCGACATTGCTTCTTGTGAATCCCAACTTCATCAAATAATTGTCTATGTGGGAGTAAAATGCTCTTAGGGCTTGCTTCAAACCATATAATGCCTTCTTCAATCTACAAAAATTTTTCATTCGATCCTCTACTTCAAATCCCTGTGGTTGCTCAACATACACTTCTTCTTGTAACATGCAATGGAGGAATGCAGTCTTTACATCCATCTGATGAAGGGTCCATCCTTGACTTGCAAAAAGGGAATCTATTAAATGAATGGTTGTATATCAAGCCATAGGTGAAAATATATCGTCATAATCTTCTCCCTCTTTTTGAGAGAAACCTCGAGCCATGAAGTTTGCCTTGTATATTTCAATGCTACCATCAACTCCATGCTTGATCTTGAATATCCACTTCAAAGTTACCACAGATTTCCCCCTTTGGTCTCGGAACAACATCCCATACTTCATTCTTCATAATTGATTCATATTCTTCAGCCATGGCATCTTTCCAAACTTTTTATTTTATGGCTTCTTCAAATGTGGAGGATTTGGCTTGAATCATAGTGCTCATGGCTGCAACATATCCCTAGTACCCGCATGGCTGCTTCCTTTCTCTAAATGATCTTCGAACGAGAACTTGTTTCTCAACATCTTGTAGAGTGTCACGTAGCCAAAGTGGTCTTTTCCTAGAAGGAGAATCACTTGGAGGAGGATTGAAGGGATCCTTGGGCTCCATGGGATTATCAACAATATCTATCTCATATTCGAGCACAGAAGGACCATCCAAAATATCCATATCATCATTCTTCTCAAGAGGAGGAGGTGGAGGAAGGTCCCTTACTTTTCCAAGGGTGGCATCTTCATTGAATGTAACATCCCTGCTAATTTCAACCTTTCTTTGACTAGGAATATCTATTCTAAATGTTTTAGAATTTTCACAATATCCAACAATCATACCTTTTCTTCATGTAGCTTTCAATTTTTTCCTTTTTTCCTTCGGCACATGGAAATATATGCGACATCCAAAGACGTGGAGATGACCAATGTCGAGCTTGACACCTGTAAATACTTCTTTAGGGGTCTTGTTTTCTAAAGCTTGATGAGGCACCCTATTTTGAACATATACGATAGCATATGAAGCTTCAGCCCAAAGGAAATTAGGAAACTTTTGATCATGGATCATTGCTTGGGTAACTTCTACTATAGACCTATTCTTCCTTTCAGCTAGACCATTTTATTAAGGAGTATATGGCACAATTGTTTCCTTCTTGATACCTTCCTTCTTGCAAAAGTCAACGAACTCATTTGACATGTATTATCCACCATTATCAGACCTGAATATTTTGATCTTCTTCCCTGTTTGATTTTCAACCAATGCTTTGAACTCCTTGAATGTTTCAAAGGCTTCATCCTTATGATTCAAATAGTATATCCATGTCTTCCTTGAAAATTCATTAATGAATGTGGTGTAGTAGAGATAACCACCAATAGAGTGCACGGGCATCATACCACATATGTCAGAATGAATCAGATAGACAATGTCAGTGGTCTTTTTTTATCTAGAGGGGAATGGTCCCCTTGTCGTCTTTCCACTAGCACATTTTGGACATACTCCATCATGTTGAGCTTGAACCTTTGGAATCCTTGAGACAAATTTCTCCAATTTCAAAAGAGCATCATAATGTAGATGAACCAACCTTTAGTGCCATAATTCGCTTAGATGATTAGTATTATGAACCAATGCTAGTAGTGGTTTCCCAGTGACCTTATAGAGTCCTTCATATCTCGATCCCAATGTGACTACATCTCTCATACGTGATCCAATAGGCCAAGAAAGAACTTTTCCCTTGATGAAGGAACCCTCATCCCTTTGTCTTCCAAAGTGGATATTTATACCAAATTCTTCTTCAACCTAGGCACATACAACACATCATGTAGCAAAATAGATTCCTCGTAATTCAAATGAAATTTAATGGACCCAAAACCTTTAACGGGATGAGTGGAGTTGTCTCCAAGAATGATTTTCAAATTTGATTCCCTCTCTACCAAGTTAGAGAGAACTTCCTTATAACCAAAGAAGTGACAAGTGGCCCCACTACCAACCAACCAACTATCCCACGAATTCGGAGGAGATGAACTAGTAAGGGAAGAAATAAGAATGTATTCAGATTGATTTGCAATATTACTTTCATTCCTAGAGAATTTTGACTTATTTTGAGGATGATGATCTTCTTCATGGTCACTTGGATCATCTCTTCTTCTTTCATATCTTCCATTATGGTCATTTCTTCGATCATCTCTTCTTATTTGATCATTGAACCTGTTGTTGTTGCTTCTAGTATTATAACGTGGTCCATTGCTCTTCTCAGGGCAATCTCGAGCATGGTGATCTTTCTTATGACAATTGTAGCATTCGATGTTTACGTATTCCTTTCCTCTACTTAGATTTAGAGGAGGAGGCTTTCTTGATGGACCTCCTTTCCCTTTATTCTTCTTCTTGTCATGAGCGATGAATGCAAAGGGCTCTCCTGCTTCATGCTTTTGAATCCTTCCTCTTGATATCATCCTTAACTCTTTTGGAGTGAGCTTTCCAACAATTGCATCAAATGACGGGAGGAAATTGTTGTTATTTATGGCAATGATGAAGGTTTCCTAAATAGGAGGGAGACCTCTTAGAGTCACAATCACCAATTCATTATCGAACACAAATTCTCCAACTCTTTGTAATTAACCTTTAAGACTATATATCCTCATTATGTAGGATTGCACAGACTATCCTTTGTTCATTTTGGTGTCTTTGAGTTGATCTTTCAAGGAGGCGATTTCATACAAATTGTTGACCTCATACATTCTAGCTATCTTATCGTACATGTCTTTAGACCTTCTCAAGTTTCCAACATATGCAAGTAAATTATCTCGTAAATCCTCACCTATAATTTGCTTTGCTTTAACTCACCTTTCTTATGCTTTTTTTTGAAAGATTTGGAAGCATTCTCTGGAGGCGCAGGTACTTTTCCTTTAATGTAGTCCAAAACATCATTGTTATCAGCTACGATCTCCAACCTAACTTTCCATGTAGCAAAATTGGATGAGTCGCCCAACTTCTCATCACTCTTGAAGAAGGAAGCCATCTTGAATTTGACTAGATCATCTCTTTCAACTTTCGAAAGATGATTGCTTCAAAGCTTGTCTCCTTTTGGGCTTTTCCTTCACCTTATCTCTGATCGCATGTTAATTTTTCATATTTTTCTATGTTGTATCAATTATTTTAGCCCAATTCGACACTTCAATTATAAATGTTTCTAATTACAATTAGTATTTCCATTCATCAAAAGTAAATGAAGATAAAACATTAAATGCAATGACAAAGGAAACAATCAACACATCAACAAGAGACACCAAATTTGGTCAAAGACTTGGGAAAAACCCCACTAGGGGGGAAACCCTTTGAAATTCTTGTTTTATTAAATTGTCATAAAATGTTTAGAAGAGAGTATAATGAGCCCAATACAATATCATCAACAATACAACCCAATAACATTTAGAAACAAGTTTCTAGTGTCAAATTATATCAGAGACAACTTCTCCAGTCTTCGGTCAATTGTAGATAACTTCAATCAATGGTCAACTTCAGTCAAACCCGCAGTCACATGCATGAGGGGATGTGAGAGCAACTATATGATCCCAATCGCTCCCTTAATGCCTATGTGCTATCAATTATAGCTGAAACTGCTATGTGACAAGCTTGTGACTATAGCCCAGAAAATCTAGATCAGTTGTGAGCGTCGAACCCTGAAATATCAGACCTTTGCAAACTTCCTTTGTCAACCTTGCCTCAAACTTGTGTCAAATAATCAATGAAAAGATAAGAAGATGCTTGGTGATGATGTCCAAATGAGCTCGGGTCTCTTGTATTTATAAGCTTCCATGGGTGTCCAACAATGTAAATTTGATGTTGAGGCCGACCAGTCCAAGCGTGTATGTGTGGGTACATAAATTCAAAATCCACTTCTTCTTGTCCAAACGAGGTGATCTTTAGGTCTATTTTGGTCCTCTCGAAAAGAGGAATTCAATGTCATAATCATCTCCATCATATATGTTTTCCAAGGTGGAATTTGACCGTAGTTGCATACTTTATCACAAGAAGATGCCTCTAGAGGGAAGCAACTTAGGCCTTCATCTTCCCCTCCTTCTACACAGTCGACAGTGCTTAGGAATCCTTTCCCTATGCAAGGATTTGTAGGCACTCAGGGTGGTTCAAATCCTCCAATTTTTCCTACCCATCAACTTGGGAATGGTTCTTACCAAATCTTTGATGTTGAATTCTAATGAAGTCAATCTTCAAACTCAGTTGCATTCTTATGATCCCCCTCGTGAGAAACAACCAAAAGAGACCACATAGATTCCTTCATCACCAAATGGTACCTTACATGTCCCTCCACCTAAGGTATGGGTTCCTCCCAAGATCACCAAAGGACCATTACATCAAAATTCTCCCAATTCCAGGGTTTCCCATAACTATTGTATAGTAGATGACTTGGCACACTCTTGTTGCCATGTCAATGCTAGAAGTACTATAGATGTGCACATCATTAAAAAAGGCTCTACCCTATGCATTGAGAATTGTGGATCATTCAGATGATCACATGATTATTTTTGACATTTATAAGGCTAACATTTTCCGTATCCCCCCATCTGTTGCTTTCCAAATCTAAGTCTCCATCAAGAACATTGTTGTTCAATGGTGTATCATTGATGAAGGTGCATCCACCTATGTGATGTCCACCCATGTATGGAAGAAACTTGGTTCTCCTGAACTATCACCATCTACAATCACCCTTCATGCATATTATGATCACCCTTCGCAACTTGTAGGCTTGTACCAAAATTGTCCCATCACGTTGGCTAGTAAGCAAGTCTTCATTGACATCGAGGTTATTGATCCCCCCTTAGACTATAACCTATTTCTAGGACGTAGCTTCATATACGCCATGAAGGAAACCATTTCTTATGCCTATCATATTATGAGCTTCCCCCATAATGGGAAGGTCGTTAACATTTATCAACTAACGTACTATAATCCTTAGCTTAAGGCATCTCATGAGAATGTCATTTCATTGATGGATGAATATGATACAATGCATTCTATTAGTAATTAGTCCAGGAGTCTATAGATACTATTCATTTCTTGGGTCATATTATGGCCCACCATGTATATCATTTAAGCCTAGATCTTCACATATTTTCATGATGTAAGTGTCACGAGATGCTCCGCAATCTGGTATTTATTCTCAACATCCATCTCATATAAAATCCATTATTGGAAACTCAACTAATGCATCAGGAGTGGTGCCTCCTGGGCATCATCCTTCTCAGTCAGATACCTTTCCTTTTCCAACTACCAAGAATAGTTAGCACAACTGTGATGGATATACTATGTTTGCCAAACTTTACCTTGGGGATCCTAGTATGATAAATTGATCCTCCTCCCAACACCCCTCCCAATAAAATTAATGTTGGCATTGTTTTCATTGATGGAAAAGAAGCAACAACAAGGCATGCTTGGGAGCAAGGTGTTGACACTTATTTTACAGAGGCTATATTGAATATGGTGAAAAAGGTGGTGCAGATATGCAGGGCAAGATAATGTGAATGTTGGACATTGTTGTGATGTAAGGGAAAAGAGCGGCAAGAAAAGGGGTAGGAAAGGAGCAACAAGAAGTTTGGTCATCATCTGTATGTAAGGAAGTATGCTTGAGCATATTACTTATTAGAGAATAGCTTATGGACATGTTGATGCATTGAGGTATACTAGTGTTGTTGCATATATTATTGACTAATTTGTTATGAAGATGTTACTATAAAGGAAAAGGCATGAAGGAGCTTCTTGTTAAAGGTTTCTTACTTATGTTGTCATCATATATTGCATATGTTTCTATGTTGTTGGCTATGGTGAAAAGGTTACTAAGACTGCAGAGAAAGATACATTTGTTGAACTACTTGCATATGCACATTTTGTGATTCTTATTGTTGATCGTTGTTGCAATGATGTCGATGATAGTTATGGTTGTACTTATTGAATGGTTTTGTGAGAATTCTCACAAAGAACAATCTTTCAGAGATACTAAGGCAAATTTTGTGATACGTTGCATGAAATGTTGGAGAGGGGTTATGTTGTTAAGTTGGCATGTTCTAGAGAACATAGATATGGCATTAGAGACTGAATGTTTTATGTTGAAGAATTGCATATTTTTTATGTGTGATGTGGATTTGAAGGCTAATGTGTACATTGTGTTGCAAGGTTGATTATGCATTATATGTGTTGTTCGTGAAGGAGTTGATTGATGTATGATGTTGTTGCTGGTATGGCTTGATGCATTATGGTTCTATGAGATACAATATGTTGCAAATATTTTTGTGCTACAAGGAAAAGACATGATGCAAGGGAAAGGGAAAGGAAAGGCATGCAGAATATTGTGATGCAAGGCTATGGCAAAGAAAAATGTGTGCAGAAAATTGCAAAGATGTTGGCTTGTATATGTTTTATGTATAAAGCTCATTTAAAGTTTATTAGAACTTTTGTTTTTGTTTTTGTAATATTTCAAATTTCATCTTATGTATTTTAATATTTAAATTAAGAGAGAATTTAGAAATGAATGAGTGGAATGCAAAGAGAAAAAGTTGTTCATTTCATATTCTTGTGTGGAATACTAACAACCATTAAAGTTCATTTGTTAAATTGTGTGAGGTTGGAGTGTTGAATGGTTAGATTTTTTGAGAATGTAAGAGTTGATTTGAGTTGTTTATGACCTGTCACATATAGAGAAAATGTGAAGATGATTTGAGGAGAAGAAGAAGTAGAGACAGAGATGAAGGTATGCATATTTATAGACCACATAACCAACACATTATTTTCTTTACGTAGCAGGGGATTATAGTCCCCTTTCAAGTTGTAACTTGATAAATAACATGTTGGATCCTGTTGAGGTAGGTGCCTCTTATGGGTTGTCGCCTACAGATAATTGATGGGAGTTGGATCTTCCTTACAAGTTGAAACTTACAAAATTGAGGTAGCGTCCTCCTATAGTTTGGATCCTACAAAAAATCAGATGTAATAAGGGAGTAGGACCTTCCCTTTGCATCACAGTAATAAAAAAGTCATGGTTTTATCACTTTATGGGTTTCCACTTATATCGGGTGCCAATATGTGTTGATTTTATGTTGAGATTTACATGATTACATGATGTTTGTATTTTAAATATGTTTTTCATAAGGTGTATGATGCTCACTTAATATTTTAGTTAATCAGTTAAAAGAAAATAATTTTAATGTCCAAAAATGTATTAA
>Ga0181464_1000884_pt1 | contig 13183 bp, 7 predicted proteins | sample InSIn2gowninarea_FD_119074 | JGI IMG/M metagenome (GOLD analysis project Ga0181464, IMG submission 119074) | Clean room microbial communities from NASA Spacecraft Assembly Facility at Jet Propulsion Laboratory, Pasadena, California, USA -... ...
CTTTGGGCGAACTCATATTATAAACCTGCATCAACTACCACCCCTGCGGGAACAACAAGAATCAACTGGATCAACGCCTCGGTAAACACCACTTCGAACGTAAGACTTGCATCGGGTTTCAAAGCAAATACTTCTGAGTTGTTACCGATACCACAACCGGCCAGGGATGCAAATCCCAATCTCACTCAAAATCCCGGGTATTAAACGGTGTCCTGGAAGAATAGCTAAAAGCTGTCGCGATGATGCGTGTGACAGCTTTTTTTATCATCTCTCTCGGGCTACAGGTCGAAGTAATTTCGACACTAGCAGGATCCGGACTGATATAACGAAAACCATGACCAGCATTATACCTTAATAATAGTATTATGGCCCGATCAAAATTTCCCAGGATATACCTTGCAGCCCTTTTATTCATGTTGTCGTTTATGCCCCCGGATAAGAAAGTAAAGGTTTGGCTGGTAGGAGATTCTACCTGCGCAAAAAAAGAAGTAAAAGCTTACCCGGAAACGGGGTGGGGGATGCCGTTTTCCTTTTTTTTCGACTCCTCCGTTATGGTGGACAACCGTGCTTTGAATGGGCGTAGCACAAAATCTTTCATTGCCGAAAAGCGGTGGCAGCCGGTGTTGGATAGTTTGAACAGCGGTGATTATGTTTTTATCCAGTTTGGGCACAATGATGAAGTGCAGACGAAGGCGGCTTCGACTAAACCGGCCGAGTTTAAGAGCAACCTCGAAAAGTATGTGAGCGAAACAAGATCCAAAAACGCTTTACCTGTTCTGATTACTCCTGTTGCCAGGCGTAAATTTGATAGTACAGGCAATATCGTCGGGACGCACGACGAATATTCAGAAATTGTTCGCACAAAGGGATGCATCATCAGCAGTCTGGTTATTACGCATGTACATGTAAATGGGTAAATTCCTGATGTCGGCAGCGTAAGCCGGTGGACCAGCCATGTAGGAGAATGAAATCGTACCTGTGGCACTGCCCATTCTGACAAGATTTGCCTTTGTTTCAGTAAAAGCCGTGGCAAGCAGGTTCCACCTCACCAGGTCATATTTTCTCACTCCTTCGCCGCCCAATTCCAATGCTCTTTCGCGCACCAGCGCTTTAAAAAACCCATCCTTGCTTAATCCTGCAGCAAGATCCACCGTTGCATTAGCAGTAGTGACTGGTCTTCCATAACCGCGTCTTCTAACCATATTGATGGCATTGTAAGCCGCGGCCGTTGGTCCGTTGATCTCATTTTCGGCTTCCGCAAACATCAGCAGCACGTCTGAATACCGCAGTAACTGCCACTTAAGGCTGAAGTATTGCACCTGGCTGGTAGGCGAAACAGTTGGATTCCTGATCCAATCCCGACGATACTTGCCATCAAATACATTTGAGAGCGCTACCGTAGGATTGGTGGTGACCTTAGTAACACCATCTGCTCCCAAACTATAGGCTGCAATGGTAACGTCGCGCCTGGTATCGGTTGAGTCGAATAAATAAAAATACGAGGGAACCGGGTTGATTGCACTGTTACCCAGGTTATTTACCCTGGGACCATTGTAATATCCAAGCTTCGTATCTGCGGTACCTCCCTGTCCAATTCCGGTTACCTGGAACATCAACTCCCCATCAGGATCGGTAACCACCCGCGAGTTCACCAGGTCTTTCCACAGCGCTTTATAGCTCGCATTTAAAGAATGCTGACCCGAGGTGATAATGTCGTTTGTCTCGTCCCTGGCAATCTGGTAGTATTTCAGGTAGTCCTCACCGCGTTGCATGGCCCCGTTCTGCCTGAGTGAAAAGCCACCACGAAACAGTGCAATCCTTGCCCGTAATCCTTTGACAGTGCCCTTCGTAATTCGTTCATTAGGAACATCACCAATGGAAGCGACATCATTGCGCCACGGAACTAAATCTTCAGCTGTCTTCAGGTCATCGAGGATGTGATCGTATAATACATTGCGGTCAACTCGTACCGGCAGCGGTGTTTCGACGGCTTCTACGTAGGAAGGCAGAAAATGCTGTGGCAGGTCGCCCCAGTTTCGGATTGCTTCAAAGTAAAACTGTGCTCTCAAGGTCAGCGCCTCTCCATACATTCTCTGTAATTGCTTTTTCTGCTGCTCAGAACCTGACTCATACAAGCCCATCTTTGGTATCCTGTCAATGCAAATATTAGCATAAGACACTCCCTGGAACAGTTGGTTGAATGGGTTTGGAAGCTCACTATTCAGCGAAGACAATGTATAATGTGCAAGGGCTCTTCTGTCGTCCTGGGTTCCCGTCGGCCCCATCATCTCGTCATTGTCTACCGGGAAATATAAACTCAAACGAAGACCGTAACCGTTGTCACCGGTGAGCCTGCCGTACACCCCGGTTAAGGCCTGGAAGGCAGAGTTAACATCGCTAAAGACCGTCTCCGTTCCCACCTCTGTAATAGGTTGCTGATCGAGGTATTTCTTGCAACTACCCAGGCCCAGTACCAGGCAAAGAGCTGTAAGCAATAGTTGAATATTTTTATATCTAAGATTCATATTATGTTTAATTAAAATGAAGCATTAATTCCAAAGATGAACGTGCGGCTTTTTGGATAGGCTGAATAATCGAGATTAGGCGTTAACGCACTGTTCCTCACACTTACTTCCGGGTCGTAACCAGTATATTTTGTTATAACAGCGAGGTTATTGGCAGTGAAGTAAAACCGAAGCCGGCTCATGTGTAAAGGAGAAACTTTTGCAAGCGGCACGTTGTAACCCACCGTCAGGTTATTAATCCGAAGAAAAGAGCCGTCTTCAATGGCCCAGGAATGTGGTACAAATGCACCCGTGCTAACCAAAGGCTGCCAGATCTTTGCATTTGCATTGAGAGCAGTCAGTTGGTCAGGAGGAAGACCATAGGCTACGTTGTTGGTAATCCACTGCGCAGTTTGCCCGGTAGGCGTCACTGTTCTCCACCTGTCCTGCATCATGCTCAGCATATTCGCATTGATAGCGTACCCATTGGTAAACTCGATCTTATTCGCATTGTAAATATCTGCACCGTAAGAGAAGTTAAGAAACAGGCTTAGATCCCATTGCTTGTAAGTGAATTGCTGGTTGAGCCCTCCCGTGAAGGCAGCGTTTGGATTTCCAATAATTTGCCTGTCATTGGTCAAATCAATAACCCCGTCGCCATTCAAATCTTTAAACTTGATCGATCCTGGCTGGGCTATCCCGATTATGCCGCCGCTTGTACCTGCTGCACCGCCATTATTCGCAACACCCGGTTTCAAAGTATAAGCACCAGTGGTTGAATTATAGTTGAAGTCATTTACAGTATAGAAACCGTCTGTAACAAAACCATACATTGATCCAATCGGTTCTCCAATCTTTACGATATAGTCGGTTGGCTGGCCTGAAACACCCCAGCTCGGATCAGCAAAGAACGAGTTTTGACCGGGACCCAGTTCTTCAATTCGGTTCTGGTTATGTGATATGTTGAAGTTGGCAGTCCAGTTCAGACCATTTTGCTTCCTTAGAATGGTAGCGTTCAATTGCAGCTCTATACCCCGGTTCGACGTCCGGCCCACATTCTGCTGTTGTGTAGTAAAGCCATAGGTAGGATCAATATTTACATTCAATAACAGGTTTTTCGAACTGTTATAATAATAGTCTATGCTCATGTCGACCCGGTTCTTCAAAAGCGTCAGGTCTAAACCAAAGTTCCGGTTTAAAGTCGACTCCCAGGTTAAAAGCTGGTTAGGCAAAGAAGCCGGATAGTACGCTAAGATGGTCTCGTTGTTTAACCCATAATACCTGCTCCCGTTGTTTGAGAAAGTCGATAAATATAAGTAGTCGCTGATACGGTTATTACCGATGGTACCATAACCGACCCTCAGCTTCATGTCGTTTATAAAATCGACATCCTCCATAAACTTCTCCTTCTTCACTCTCCAGGCAATTGAACCTGAAGGAAAGGAACCCCATCGTCTTTCAGGAGCAAATTTTGATGCGCCGTCCTCTCTTAAATTAGCGGATAAAAGGTATTTGTCTTTATAGGAATAATTTATCCTGCCAAAGAATGATAGCTGGGTGAACCTGGACTCGTAAATCCTGGGGTACCCTGCCACCGGCGTTCCCAGGGTCGTTTCTTTGAATGCTTCGTCCGGGGTGGTGTTTGCAGGGAAATTTCTTACCTGGGTTGATCCTACCCTTGTCCTCAGGTCATATGTTTCTTCCCCGAGCAACAAATCGATATTGTGATTGGTTTTGAAGCCCTTTACAGAATAAGTTAAGACATTGGAGTTGGTCAGGATCTTCGTTTCGGTCGTATCGAGGGAGATGATCGGCAGCCTTCCATTCTGAACAGACAGTGGTGCCAGGGAGTCACTAAATTGCCTGTCGGTCCTTTTGTTTCTGTCGTAGCCAAACGTTGACCTGAAGGTTAGGTTTTTTGCTAACTCATAGGAAGCGTTCAGGGTTATATTGTAGGCGTCCGTAGTTCTTCTTCTGTATTCTGCGTTGGCCAACTGGATAGGGTTGACCAGGTTTAGTCCATTACCAACATTGGGGTCTGCTAATGGGTCTGCTTCTTCTATCGTTTGATTTGGAGACAGGAACGGGCGGTACCTCACGGTGTTTCGCAACCTGCTAAAAGAGCTGCCACCTTCTGAAGATACACCTGCTCCGTAAACATTCTGCAGCGTATACCTGGTACTAATACCCGCTCTTAGTTTCGGCGTTATTTTGTAGTCCACTTTAGCGTTGAGCAAATGCCTCTTAAAATCCGAGTTCAGTACAATTGCCTTATCTGTGTTGAAGGTGTATCCAAAGTTATAGGTGACTTTTTTAGTTCCCCCGGAAGCGGTAATATTCTGCGTCTGTTGAATGCCGGTCCTGCCAAATATTTCATCCTGCCAATCCACCGGAGGTACGTTTTTATAATTTTGCAACGTATCCCAGGTGGTGCCGAAATTTTTTGCAAAAGACGCACTGTCAGCACTATTCGCCCTGGCCCTTTCGCCCTGGTAAATGACATACTCATAAGGACTCAATACGTCCAGTTTTTTCGCAAGTTTCCGCACCCCCACCAAACCATTGTAACTGACAATAGTACGGCCGGCTCTACCCGACTTGGTCGTAATGATAATGACCCCGTTGGCTCCACGCGCCCCATAGATGGCGGTGGCAGCTGCATCTTTCAACACATCTATCGATTGAATGTCCTGCGGAGAAATGGTCGACAAACCGCTTTCTACCTGTACACCATCAATGATGTATAGCGGATCGTTAGAACCGGTTATTGACATCCCGCCACGTACCCTTATCCTGACAGCAGCATCTGGTGAGCCTTCAGCAGTGGTAGCAGTAACGCCGGCGAGTCTTCCATTCAAAGCCTCGGCAGCATTGTTTATGGGAATATCCTTCAGATCTTTTGCGCTTACAGATGAGACAGAAGCAAGTACGTCCTTTTTTCTTACGGTCTGGTACCCGATTACGACTACATCATTCAGTGTGGAAGCTTCTTCCGTAAGGATGACATCAAGGGTTGTCTTTCCTGCGACCGCCACTTCACGTTTGGCAAAACCGACACTTGTAAAAACGAGCGTAGCATTGGTAGAGGGAACACTTATCGAGTAACGACCCACCGTATCGGTTACAGTCGAGCCTTTTCCTCCTTTTACAGAAACTGTGACGCCTGTAACACCTTCATTGCTGCTTCCGCGGGTAACACGCCCGGTGATCCTTTGCTGTGCAAAAACAACGGCAGAGAGGAGAATAAAAAAAACAGAGACAGAAATTCTTAATTTCATATGAAAAGCAAAGTTTGTCAAAATGTGAATAAAACTTAGGTGTAAACAGTTACGAAAACTCTAAAATACCATCACCCGCTTTATATCGGCAGTAGCGTTTGTATGAAACGTTCGCCTCATCAGGAGCAATGCTAGCTAAAATTTGGGCAACTGCTTCTTATAAAAATCTTCTTTATTTACGCAATCGTTCCCGTTTTTACGCCCTCATATATTTAACAGAAAAGTATCCTAAAATCGTGCCTCCATTACCGGTCCTGTTTCCTTCCATTTAAATCGATTAACTTTGGTGTAATACATTCTTTTTGTTTCATTTATGAGATTTGAAGCGGTAACGATAAAAGATATTGCAAGGGAACTGGGCATTTCGACATCGACGGTTTCGAGAGCGTTGAGAGACAGCTATGAGATTAGCCCGGAGACCAAAACCATGGTGCTCGAATGCGCGGAGCGGTTACATTATACCCCTAACCCAATTGCCCTTAGCCTGAAGGAAAAAAGGAGTCGTTCTATTGCTGTGTTGGTATGCGAGATTGCCAATAGTTTTTTCTCACAGGTAATCAATGGCATTGAATCGATTGCATATAATAAAGGCTATAATGTAATTATTTCTCAAAGCCACGAATCTTTTCAACGCGAAGTGAATGACCTCCAATTTCTCGCATCCCGGTCTATTGATGGCCTGATCATCTCGGTATCATCCGAAACGGAAGACATGAAGCACCTGAAGAAGCTGTTTGACAAGGGCCTGCCAATTGTATTTTTTGACCGGGTAACAGAAGAAATGAACACGCACCTGGTTACTGTCGATAATTTCAACAGCGCATATAAGGCGACAGTGCACCTGTTGGAAAACGGGTACCGAAGGATAGCCTGCCTCACCAATTCGGCGCACCTGTCGATTACCAGGGAAAGAATTGCCGGGTATAAAAAGGCGCTGGAAGACAATTCTTTGCCAATCGAGGAAAACCTGATCAAATACTGCAACCATGGCGGAATCTATTTTACAGAAACTGAAAAAGCAATGGAAGAGTTGCTCAATCTACCCGATCAACCTGACGCCTTTATGGGGCTTAGCGATAAGCTGACAACGGGAGCGTTGCGTTTCCTTCAAAAAAAAGGACTTCGCGTTCCCGACGATGCAGGCCTCATTGGTTTTTCAAATGGCGAGTTTACAGAGCTGTTGCAACCATCTTTGAGCATAATAAAACAGCCTGCATTCGAAATGGGACAAACAGCCACAGAATTGTTGCTGGGCGTAATTGAAAGCAAAAGACCCGTAAAAGAGTTTACCAAAAAAGTGCTGAAAACCGAACTGATCGTGAGGGATTCTACGTTGAGAAAACCGTAGCTACGGCCACTTGCTTTGCAGGCAGATGTATTTTTTTTATGGTACCAGCTTTTGTTTTTCATGGTGTCATCCTTGCGTCGCACACTTCGACCTTTAAATCCCGTTGAGCTGGGAAACGGCTACGCCACACGATCCATTAAATCGCTTGTTTTTTCATATCACTAATTCTACTGCCCCTTACCTGTCTGTGCAATGAGTATTCCTCAAGGGAAAATTTTATTAGTTTAAAAATACGGGCAATAAAAAAGCTGCCTATTTGTGCACCTCTCATTCAAACACCTGTTTTTCCTGGTATCAATAGACCACAGTCCTCTATGCGTCTGTGCGGTTAAAACACCTGCACACATTTGGAAAACCCATACCTTTAATTGGCCATGAAATTTTTCTTACTGTTAGCCGTATATATCTCAATGGAGTTACCGGCCCAAACAAAACAAGCAGCCTACAAACACACCTTCCCACCCACTGAACAGGTAGCCGTTGATTTTAGAAACCTGCTCAAACGCCCTTCCGTTGATTTCCGACCGTCTTTTCGGTCCATTATTACTGATTCGGTATTGATCGAAAAAGGATCTATTTATACCGAAAAGACAGAACAGGTGCCGGTACTGATTTACAAGCCGGCTAAAACGGGAAAAACGACTTTTCCGGTGGTCATTTGCCTGCATGGCACTGGCGGAAGCAAGGATGACGAAAGTATTCAGATGTTGCTATCCGGTCTTGCGCGGATGGGCATTATGGGTGTTGCCATAGATGCAAGGTATCATGGTGAACGGGTACCAGGCGGAGCAAATAAATCGACACAGTATGTCGACGCAATCACGAAGGCATGGGAAAATAAAGATCCGTTACAACAGCAACACCCCTTTTATTTTGATACCGTGTGGGATTTGTGGCGGCTAACCGATTATTTAGCGACACGGGCAGATGTACAGCCGGACCGAATCGGAATGATGGGCATTTCCATGGGTGGCATCGAGACCTGGATGGCAGCTTCAGTGGACAAAAGGATCAAGGTGGCGGTCCCCGTTATCGCCGCCCAGAGTTTTCAGTGGTCGCTAGAAAACAATCAATGGCAGGGCCGGGCGGCGACGATCTGGAAGGCTCACCTCCAGGCGGCCCAGGACCTGGGAGATACGACGGTATCTAAACAAAATGTAGCGCGCTTGTGGGCAAAATTACTGCCCGGCATCACTGCAGCATTTGATTGTCCCTCTATGATCCGCCTTTTCGCGCCGCGACCGCTGCTTTTGCTGAGTAATGAAAAAGATCAGAACTGTCCCCTTCCCGGCGCCGAAATTGTATTTAAATCTGCCAGCGATGCCTACCGCTTAAAGAATGCGTCAGACAGGCTGCAAACAAATGTAACTCCAAACGAACCTCACCGTTTTCTTCCCCAACATGCCACCATGGCCCTTGCCTGGTTTAAGAAATGGCTGTAGCCATACCCGGGGAACCGATGATATTGTCGAGCCCGGATACAATTGGTGTCGGGTCAACCTAAAAGCCATTACACCTGCTAAGATCTTGCATGGTTTGAAGGTGTAACAGCCAGGTGACAGGCCGTTCGACCGAAGTAAAATCAATGCTGTTTGCTCAACAATAGAAAAGCCGCCTTTGCAATCACATTGCAAAGGCGGCTTTCAAAATATTCAGCATGTACTAATGATATCGGCCGAATTACTTTTTGGTAATTTTTTCATTACCCAACTGCTTCAACAATTCCTTTACCGCCGCGTCCAATTGAGAATCTCTTTCACTGCCTTCATTAAACGACCGGGTTACCTGGATGTCTACCGGCCTCGGGTTCAACTCCATATTCTTCCCTTCATGATCCGTAATTTTAGTAAAAGGCAGGCGAATACTTGTGCCATCTATGAGAGTCGCTGCAGAGGTATAAATGATCCATCCGGCAGTCGGCTCTCCTACCACCTTACCCAGTTGCAGTGTCCGGTACCCCTCGGTGAAATCTTCTGCATCTGACAATGAATGCTGGTTGGTTACCAATATTGTCGGAGCATCCAAAGCGCGCTGACCAAGCCTGGTACGCGCCGGGGAAGAAGGCAGTCCGCGTACAGTCATGGTCATATAGCCTTTACGGCTTAATACATCCAGGGCATAGGCATTTACAAAACCGCCATTATTATTCCGCACATCTACAACTACCCCGTCACGGGAATGATTTTCGGCATCTATGTCAAGGTAAAACTGGTTCAATGACTCTGCCGACATATCATACATGTGTACATAACCCAGCCTTCCACCACTTACTTTGGCTACATAATTACGCTGTTCCTGCACCCATTGCTTGTACAGTAATCCTTTTTCTGTCGGTTGGTTAACCGGTCTCACTGTGATCTTTTTTGACTCCTTCGAGGCCGAAGAACGAATAGTCAATACTACCCTCCGGTTGATCTTATGTTCCAACAGCTGGTCTGCGTTTACGCTTCCCGAAATGTTGGTGCCGTCGATTGCCTCGAGATAATCCCCGGGGTGAATATCCGCACCCAGCGCTGCCGGTCCCAGCCCAATGACTTCGGTTATCTTCAGTCTGCCATTGTCTTCATATTCATGCTGGTCAAAGAGGAGTCCCAGCCGGCCGGTAGTAAAGGCAGGCGGCGGTCCGGAAACACCTGAATGGGACGCATTCAGCTCACCCACCATCAGGCTCAGCAACCGCCGCAGTTCATCGGGGGTATTAGCGCCGGCGGCATACGGCTCATACATGGCGCGAACAGCATTCCAGTCGGCACCATGAAATGCGGGGTCATAGAAACCCTTGTTTTGCACTTCCCATGCCTGCCTGAACACCTCTGTCTTCTCTTTATTAAAATCAATATCCATCTCAGCAGTAACGACGAGTGGCTTCAGTTGGCGGGTATCGACGGCGATCGATTGTATCCGCCCCTGTTCAAGGAAGTACACTTCTTTACCATCCGGGGAAAACTGCGCATTGGACTTATAGTTGGGCGTAGAAGTCAGTTGCTTCAGTACAGCCGGCTCCCTTGCCAGTTCGTTTAATGAATAAGTATACAAATTTACCTGGCCTGCCACTGATGCAGTCACCAATAAGGTATTGCCGTCTTTGCTGATCTCCTGTTCGTTTACATCGACACCCAATGGCAACAGGTTGAGCCGCTGCCGGATACCTTCATATACAATACTAACTTCTGCTGCCTTTCTTCCTTTCGAACCCTTTGTAAACATGGTGTCGGCCGAAGCATTCGTTTTTTCGACTGCCGGTCTTGCTGTAGCAGGAATGCCGGGCACAGGGTTCACCGGCACCTGCTCGGTGAACATTTTCTGAAACTGGTCTTCGCGAAAACGCGGACGCTGCGGAACCAGGTCTACCCGCGCCACGTTACCGTTTTCGGTCCTTTGACTGGTGCCAAACAAAATATAGTTGCCATCGGGACTCCAGATCAGGTTGCCCCCTGATGTGTTGGCCAAAAATGTGATCGCCTTCGCTTCACCGCCTGTCGACGAAACGACATAAATGTTGAGGAATGATTTGGATCCGTAGCCGGCATAAGCAAGATTTTTTCCATCCGGGGACCAGGCTACATATCCCGGCGACGAGAATGACGGCCGGCCGATATATCCTTTGGCGATGAAGGTTTCTTTTTTTGTAGCCAGGTCCAATACGCGTAGCTCCTGCCCGTTTCGCACAAAGGCCACCTGCTTTCCATCTGGTGAAAATACTGCCGCCCCATCATCCTGCCTGTCATTTGTCAGCCGGCTTTCGGCGGAAGTGAGAAAATTATATTGATAGATATGATTTACCCCGTCCCTGTCAGAGATATACAAGAGGCTGTTGCTGTTAGGAGCCCACACCAGTTGAGATTCGTTAGAACCGGTAGTAGTCACGCGCATAGCATCGCCACCTTCCTTTGCGGCACCTACAAAAACATCTCCATGAGCAGTGAAGGCTACCTTCCTGCCGTCGGGGGAAAGTGCGAGCTCCCGGAATTGTGTCGACAACCGAACGTGCTCAACACCTGGGCTTGCAGGCACGCCGCGGCGGGTGATCGCCACCGCTGAGGCCTGGCCGGTTGCTATATCATACTTCCAGATCTTGAAATCTTTCTCAAAAACAATGCTGCGGCCGTTGCTTGCCATTGTTGGCCATAGCACCCGTCCCTTCCCAAATTGAGTGAGTTGTTTAGGAGCGCCGTTGAGTGGTTGGGCCCATAAGTTCTGGACCCCTGTTTTGTCCGAGACGTAATACAAGGTTTTGCCGTCGCTGCTCCACATAGGCCACAATTCTTTTGCACCACCTTTTGTCACCTGTTCAAACTGAGGCTTCCGGCCTTCATGCATCAGCCAGATCTCCGACTCATCCAAATGACTGTGCCCGTTACGCCACCATTGATTGGACGCAATCCCGCGTGCAGTGAAGGCCAGCGTCTTTCCATCAGGAGAAGGCATCGCGAAAAACTCATTCATGTATCTCCTGTTGGTGACATCCATCGGGGTACCACCGCTAGCCCTGACCCTGAAGATATCACGCATCGATGCGATCTCCCTGCTGGTGGATGCAAAGTAGATGAATTTGCCATCGGGCGACCAGGCGCTGATCTCATCATTGCCATCATCAAAAGTAAGCCGCATCAATGCACTGTTCGACAGGTTGAGTACATAGATATCCCCGTTGCCACTACGGGTAGAATTGAAAGCGAGGAACTTCCCATCGGGAGAGAAAACTGGCCGGGAGTCATTATCAGGGTGTGAAACGAGCAGTCGCGCTTCCCCGCCTGCCGAAGGAACCGTCCAGATATCACCACCAGATGCGAAAGCGATCTCTGAACCGTCGGGTGAAATCGCAGGATCGGCGTAGTAAGGTATGGCTGACACTGGTTTGACCGCGTCTCCGCCTCCGGCAGCCTGGCCATGTACCCCTGGTGCAAGAAACATCATGCAGGGTGCGATACAGCTAAAAAAAAGTTTTTTCATGAATACGTTATAAAAGTTGGTTTGATTGAATACCTGTTTTTTTTAAATTTTTTTCGAACGTGGTGACGTAGAAGCCAGCTCAAAAAAACCAGTTTAGTGAAGCACTTCCCATTTTCTTTCCTGGCCATGCCCTTACTTCTTTTTTACAGCCAGGGCCGGGTATAACGCCGGCGGCCGCCTGTGTTTAGTCCCCTGCTCATAGGCATAGGTGTACCTGATGAGCGTTGGTTCGTCAAATGGCCTTCCCAAAAATTGAATGCCTGCAGGCAGGGAATCGTAAGTATAACCCATCGGAACGGTAAAAGCGGGCTGGCCGGTATGTGGTGCTATCAATTGGCTGTTATCACCCCTGTAGCCTTTGAAATCTCCGACTTTAGCCGGCGGATTGTTCCATGTTGGGTAAATCAGGGCACCGACCTTGTATTTTTCCATCGCCGCCACTACTGCATTTCTAAATTTCATCCTTTTTGCGTCCCTGAAAACATCGGTACAACTGCTATCGCCTGCGAGTACAGTAACTGCGTTTTTTACCTGGTATTTTAAGTTGTTTTCTATGTAAGGTGCAAATTTACCTGATGCGATCACTTCTTCTATATTTTTTACCGGCGCAGCGGTACCGAGACCCGAGAGGTACCCGTTGATATCCGGCCTGAATACCGGGCACCATTGTCCCGCGCTCAGGGTATCAAAGTCGGGGATGTCTATTGTGTCTATGATAGTTGCTCCAAGTCTTGCCAGGTCTGAGATGGCCTTTTCGAACAAAGCCTTTACCTGCACATCTGGACTGCGTTCACTCAGGATTCTAAGTACACCGATACGCGCACCTTTGAGCCCGTCTGCCATTAAAAACTGCTGGTAACCCGCCGGTATCTTACCCCTGCCCTGTTCGGTGAGCGGGTCTTCGCGGTCGTAGCCAGCAATTACTTCCAGCATTTTCGTTGCATCTTCGACCGTGCGGGTCATAGGACCAGCCACATCGTTGCGAAGGTATAGGGGAGCAATTCCGGCCCTGCTAACAAGGCCCAGGGTGGTCCGAAAACCGACAAGAGCGTTGTGTGAAGATGGCCCGCGGATAGAATTGCCGGTATCTGTTCCGAGGC
>Ga0181464_1001097_pt1 | contig 13177 bp, 20 predicted proteins | sample InSIn2gowninarea_FD_119074 | JGI IMG/M metagenome (GOLD analysis project Ga0181464, IMG submission 119074) | Clean room microbial communities from NASA Spacecraft Assembly Facility at Jet Propulsion Laboratory, Pasadena, California, USA -... ...
TACATATATCACGTTGACTTAGTGATCTTGCAGACAAGGTATCCTCCATGAGCTATACTAAGGTACATTTATTTATTGTAATTTGGTTTATCTAACATATTATGCATTGCAAGAAGAAACCTAAAATGGCTAGCAAGATGGTTGACTACAAAGACTCTCCCTATGAATCCGAAGAGTAGTATGGTGTTGGGAATCCTTCTTATTTGCAGTTACAGTAACAAGCTTAAAGGAAGAGATAAGGAGTTACAAGGAATCATACAGGCACAAGAGAAACATGTAGAGGTTAATGCAATACTCCTTCAGGGTTTGTCAAACTTGCAGCGAAAAGGGCCGCTTCGGATTGGCCATGTACAGGAGGATGGAAATAATGGGGTATATGGCAGTAGGTATTTTGATAGGCATAGGTTGGATAGATCTAATATAGTGAGAGATGGCAGGTTGTTGGATGCTTCAGATAAGAGGGACGGTGAGCACAGGTACTATTCTAGTTCAGGTTCTGATAGACATCATGATCATCATTGCTATCGTCCTTACAGGAGGAATGGTAGGGGATACTTTCCGGATGAATTCAAGAAAGCGAATCCAACTACTTTTGATGGAGATGTGAAGGAGACATAAGATATAGAGGCTTGGATACTTGGGATGAAAAAATTCTTTGAGCTACATGAGTACACAGATAACTTGAAAGTTAAACTAGACATCTGGTGGGAAGATGTTAAGCGGGTCAGAGACATCAGGACAGATGACTTGAGCTAGTAGGAGATAAATAGGAATTTTAGGAAGAAGTAATTGTTCAAAAGGTACTATGATAGTAAGGCTAAAGAATTCTATGAGCTAAATATTGGCTCAATGACCAATGAAGAGTACACGACCAAATTCGTGGAGTTATTGAGGTATGTACTATATCTTACTAATGACAAGGCTAAAGTTTAGATTTGTTAGTGGTTTTCCATTAGCATTTAGAGATCGGATTGAATATGATGAGAGTCGATCATTTGAGAAATCATTGGGAAGTTGAAGCACTGCTATGGATAATCAAAGCACAGAACTAACACTAAACCAGATTGGAGAGGTAATATAAAGAACAAAGGAAAATGGGACAAAAAACGAGTAAGGCCACAAGGTACAGATAACAAGGAGAATGTTGCACCACCTATGAGGTTCAATGCATCAGATAGAGGACAGAGACATCGATCTGAAGAAAATAATAAGGATGGATGGTTGAAGCCCAAAGAGTGTTGGACTTGTGGCAAAGATTATCGCATGAGAGATTGTCCACAGAATTAGACTGGTAGACCTCAGATATATAGTGCACAGGAGGTGCATATTATTGGAGATGTAGGCTAGAATATTCCTCATATATGTGCAACAGTGGACAACAGGCAGGCAGAACACCAGGAATTTATCATTGAGATGGAAGATAAGCTTTGTGATCAAGTTATTTCTATTTTGATTGACCCTAGATATAATTACAGCTATGCTAGTCCTGACTTGGTGGATAAATGTGGTTTGAGTAATGAATTTCATGTAGAGTCTTGGTTAGTGCAGTTGGATACAAGTACAAAGAAGTGAGTGCATAATTGGGTAAGAGATTATCCATTTGATTTGAATGGTATGCCTACTGCAACACATTTGAATGTATTATCCTTTGGTTCATACATTATGTTGTTGGGCATGGATTGGTTGTATCTTCATAGAACCAAGGTTGACTACTATGACAAATGATCCAGGTGGATCTCTAAAAAGTACCAGTGCCATGGTAAGAAGGCTCAAAACTCAAAGTGGAAGAAACTCTATAAACTTAGCATCGAATTGAATTGCTCGTCATGTTGATTCCAATGGTGTGAACGACACTCAAATGCGATCTCATATGAATAAGTTAGAGGAAGTCAAAGTTTATGTTTGACTTGGATGCAGGAGGAGATGACGTGGCAAAAATTCAGCAAATGGGGAAGTGCCAAGTGGCAAGCCGCCATTAGTCGCTCATTTTAGTTATTGCAGAAGGAAGCAATCGGAGTTAAAGAAAATCATCCCCAAGTGAGTCAGGGTTGCAATGCAATATATCGTAGTCGTAAAGTCAAGTTGTGATTTGCGATATCACAATCATAGTTTGCAAAGGGGAAACAATTGCATATTGTACCAACCTTGGTTTCATCTGATTGTGATATGAGCTTCTAGAACCGATATCTTATATGTTGTGTTTAATATCCCTTCGGGTCCGTGGTCATCGTAGGGTGCCTGTTGTAAAGGCTTGGGTCTGTACACCAATGGAAAATGCCAATTGAGATTTGTGATGGGATTATCAGTGCCGATAAAGTCATCGGTTAAGGAGTAAGCGCTAATCCTTCATATTCATCATCCTTTTGAGGTTTAATGCAGTTTTCCATGTTGAAAGGGGTGTTGTCGCATACTATTCAAGGGACCAAGAATCTCTTCCTAAAACAAACCCGCCATCTAAAACTTTTCATTTGTTTGGAACTGCTTGGAAATTGAGGAGTTAGCCATCAGCATATATATATTGGACTAGCCTCATAGGAAGAGAAAAGGAGACTGGCTGATAGTTCAAAAAATTGTACACAGCAATAACCTGACCTGGTAGTAGGGGCCATAACCTCGCCTTGAGCAGCAAGGAGGTTCTAAGAAGGTGTAGAAAGCCCGATGATACGAATTGGGTGTTCGGATAGGGGTTTTTGCATGATTTTCCGCAAGGATTTCAGTGGTATTGTCTGTTTCTGAAGCTGGGCTCTCCATTTTTTTTCCATCTTCCATCTTGGAGGTATAAGGATTGTAATTGAATGTTTCTTGTACTTTTATCTCCTTTTATGCCACTTAATGAAAGAAGGCCTCCCCACTATTGAGAAGGGCCCGGAGATGTAGTCCAAATTGCACAAACTCTATAATCAAATCTTTATGTCATGGTTTCTTTCTTATCATGTTATTTACACATTTTTTTATGTGCTTTTAATTTACATGGTTTATAATATTTGTTTTCATCTAATTCTGATGCATCTATAAGTAAAAGATCTTGGATCAAGTTTGGTATCAGAGCAGGTCTTTGTTGATGCGAATTGGATGACTATATGATAACCCAGAGCAAGCTGCGAAAAGGAGAAGGAATGCTTAAGTCCTTTGATCCTGAAGTAGGACATGCATAACGAAGAAGAAACATGGCAAATGAAGAAGCTCGTTGGGAAGAGGAACAAAATTTCTGCAAGGTATTCTACAATATGGCAAAGAAAGTGGCCAAGTTGTTTTCAGAGTATGAGAAGGCACTTGGGCATGAGAAGGCATATGCCAATGACAATAGATCAGCAAATCATGAAGGTGGTGGAGAATAGCCTCCTCCCTCTCCTTCTTCAAGTGATATTTCTCATCACTCTAATCATGATTCCAAACATATATCTAAGAAACCATTCTTCAAGCTAGATGTAAAGTTTGACTTGCCCATGTATAATGGAGAGTGTAGTGCAGAAAAACTTAATAATTGGATAAGACAGATAGATCTCTACTGTCGGATTTAGAAGAATGAAGAAGATGAGGCAAATGTCTAGTTAGCATCTCTTTGGCTGAGTGGCACTGCTCTCATTTGGTGGGAGAGCAAGTTGCAGAAGGGCAACAAAAACTTGGGTAACCTTCTTTCCTCTTGGTCTAGTTTTATTTCTGCATTGAAAGACCAATTTTACCCTTCGGGTTATTAAAAAAAAGAACTAATGGAATGGTAGTATCTAAGGCAAGGTAAAGGCAAAAATGTGCAAAACTTCATTGAAGAATTGCGGAAACAAGCATTTAATTTTGGCATCTCATTAGATTTGCCCAAGACTGTAACTAAGTATGTTGGTGCGCTACATAGTTACATCAAACACTCATTGTTATTGTTTGAGCCAACCATGACTAATGCAGACAGCGTAAAGGTGATTCATATTGAAAGTTGAGGCAAGAATGATAGAGATGATCAAGCCAAGAAAACACCGTTCAACCCTCAACATGGAAAATTCCAGAAGAAAGGCAAGGGGAAGGCTAAGAAGACCATCGCAGCCAAGAAATAGGCTGGAGAAACACCATCTTGCATGCATTGCAAGAGAGAAGGTCATGATGAGGACCACCATTGGAAGCTACATCCGGAGCTAAGACCAAAGAGATTCAGTGGAAAAGGAAAGCAGGAGACAATGGAAATAGCACAACAGGACCTTGGATCAGATTCTGGTGATGATACATTGATCACAACCATGGGCACAAAAGGTACTCCTATTAGTAATAATTCAGATTCAATGGCAAGTACTAGTTATTTGAATGAGCCTGTAGGTAATGAGTGAAAAGGAATTGAATTATTCCACATTAGAGTTATTATAAAACACACAAAGGTGGAAACTTTGTTCGATTCAGGTTCCCAAGTAAATTTAATCTCAGAGTCCTTAGTGAAAAAGTTAGGCCTCGAAAGTAAGCCTCATCCGAGTCCATACCCACTTGGTTGGGTAAGAGATAAAGAAAAATTACAGGTAACAAAGTGGTGTAGGGCCATATTTTTTATTCCTTCCAAATTAGTTGATGATTAAGAGTTAGATGTTGTGCCTTTGGATATCTGTGGAATATTCTTGGGAAGATTGTATCTATATGACAAAAAGGGAGTTTTCTTTCAGAAAGAAAATAAATACCGCCTCACGAAGGACGGGGTAGAATATATAGTCAGAACCTCATTTTGTAGCAAAGGTAGTCTTACTCTGATCCTCATACATGATTTTGATTTGATGATACCTTGAGAACCCATTGGTGAACAAATAGGCTTCTTGGCCTCCGACATTCTCTAATACTTCATCTGTGAATGGCATAGAAAATATATCATGGACACAAGAATCATTCAACTTTCTCAAATCTTTGAAGTTCACCCTTCGTCTTCTTTTCCTTAATCGCCATAGGGCTAACCCAATCTAATTCCTTGATAGGCTCAATAATCTTGGCTGCAAGCATCTTATCTAATTCTTTGTGCACTTTTTCCTTATACTTAAGGATTCAATTGATAAGGGCGCTACTTCACTGGCTTTGCGTCTAGCTTTAGAATGATCTTCATGACACCCAGATCACCTACTACCCACTTCAAATTAGAGAACATTGTGGGAAACAAGTCCTGATACTCCCACAATAGCTCCATGATGTTTTCCACTGTGTCCTCATCCCAGTAATCACCTATATTTGTGGACTTCGACTGCGCTTCTGACCCAATATTCACCTGCTTAGTTTTCAAGGGCTTTGATACATCAGGCACTTCCACCTTAGGTCCTGTGACTTCGCACTGTCCTTATGAATTAGGAATATTGATGTCCCTAGGGTCTTCCTCACCTTCTTTTGTGGTCAACTTATAACATTCTAGAGCAAGGCGCAACTTCGTGCTTCATTCTGGTTGTACCCATGCGACACACTCTTCAGGGATTCTAAATATTGCAGCTTTGATCTCCTGTAATGCTTCGTCAATACATTCAAATCCATCCTCAAAGATGAAAACTAATAGAAAACTTTCCTTCAAAACATCCCACTCTGTGGTTCCATGTCGCAACTCTGTTTCTAGATACCGGTTCATCGGAATAGTATCCAACATGTGGCAGAATATATGAACCCATTTTGTTTGTGGCTCCTCTCCCCATGCCTTCGTCCATCGAGCCACATGCTCATGCATATAATTCTTTCCTGTATACTTCTCTGTAATGCGGGTATTGGCATACCCAAACCGTAGCTTCATCATCTATCGATATTTCTTCTCATCTGCAAAGTTGTTCTTATGGGTACCCCACCATCTGGTAGGCATAGCCCTTAGCATGATGTCTAGAGCCTGGAACCAATGTTCCTCTAATACATCCCTTTCAGATTTATCTAGAAATAAATTTACATCTTTTAAACCATCATAATATGGTAATTTGCGTACCTCAATGGATATACATCAGAGTGACTTGGTGAGCCTATTGCATCACAACATCGATACCTCATGCAGTCTGTTTTTCTAGTTCTCCAGCGCCTGATCTAAATTTGTATTGCAAGAGTTTTCCTTCTCCCAAGTAATTCTCCCATTCACTATAGGGTTGATCTAATCCTCATCCCACGTATTAATCTTATATATTTTCTCAATATCATCATCCTCATAATAATCTCGGACTGGTTCTATATATCGCACACCTTCGGCCGAATCTAGTGTAACAATAACCCTTAGTTCCTTCTTTTCAAATGTCATGTTACGCTTCTTCATATTGATGACTACATTCATATCAAATTCCCAATCAATTCCAAGCAGCGCTAGGTAAGGATTACTATCATCTACTATTTCGATTACTTCGAAATCGGCTATGGTGCGTGATCCTTCAATATCCACAGTTACTCCATGTAGGCACCCCATCAGAATAATCTTTTGTTGATTCTCCATTCGTAGCTGGATTGGAGACCACTGTAGCATTAGTTTTCCCATTCTTTCCCAAGTTTGTTTCAGCAAAACATTTACATCAGATCCCAAATCAAGAATCAGCTGGTCCATTTCAAATTCTCCAATTTGGGTAGTCAATCTCATTTTGCAACCAGTACTCTTCTTACCCTTGTCTATCTTATGTATTGCGTATTGTTTAGGCAGCAATTTACCCTTGCCATTGCAATTATCTATCAAATATTTTAGTCCCTCTACTACTTTTTGATCCATTAGGCACTTCATGTAGGTATGTAATAAATATGTCAACAATGAAGGGTTTGTTTCTTGCTCAGTACTAATTTTTGCAGGCTTCTCTGTGAGTGTACTCTGAGCCCTTGATGTAGAAGCTCCTACATCCACAAAGCCCCTTTTTTCCTCCATAAGAGTTTCCTTCACTTTATTCATATCAAATCTAGCCTCCTTTTCAAGATCCTTACGTACCCATACATTTTCCTCTGGTTGTTTCCCTTTATCCTCCTCAGTAGCTATACGACTCCACGTAACAATATTTACACTAGGCCCATCTTCATGTGGTTCCCATCTCATCATCTAGATGTGCTGCATAGGTTGTTGGTTCTAGGTATTCTTCTCTTGCATATTTGCGATGAGCATAGGACAATATTCTATGACATGATCAAACTATCAACAATATTGACAAGAGGGGTGCATTAGATTCTAACAATCTAGCACAAAGTGACCTGGTTCTCCGCAATTGTAACAAATGATCTCGCCTCGACCTCTTTCAGCTCCCCCCCCTCATCCTCTTCCTCGCCCCTGGAATCCTCCACATGCTGCAGTTGCACCTTGATCCTGTTGAGGATGTGCCTCTGTCTGTACCCTATATGTTGGTGTTTTGTCCATCATTAATTCATAACTTCATCATTTACGCTCACCATGACCTACAGACTTGCAAAAATTGTAGAAAAGTTGTTGGGGGGTTTGCACAAACCTCTGTAGCAAATGACAGTTGTCCATCATATGCTTTCTTGTGATTTGATAGATAGCGCACCATGGCACTACACCAATTCTCATCCCAGGGGTACTTTTGGGATTTAGAGGGACATAACCTCCCACAACTGGATAATTCTGATACACTAGTAAATGATCCTTGTTGTGGCCATGGCCTTTGCATTTTAAACACCATACTTATGTGCGAGTCTCACTCTGAACTTCTTTTCCCTTTTTGAGACTCTATAATTCCATATTCAAGCTATCCAACTATGACTGGATATGTTTCAGTCCTAAATTCATATCGTGGATAGGCGAGGCCTCCAACTTTGTAGCAACCTCTAGTGCCTTAGCCTGTGTTCCAATCTTCTGCTATGATAGTGACAATCTCAAATGAGGTAATAGTGAAGCAATATACCAATCCTTATCTTGTTCATCCATGATCGACATATTAGCCTATTGTAGTAGGCATTTCAACCTCTGATCAAAATACCGCACAGACCCATTCACTTTCTTCTTGATCTCTTTGACCTCTTACTAACTAGGCTTGCGAATTAGGCTTCTTGAATTCATTATGCATCACATCCTACATATCTTTCAGTGTCGTAGTTGGCTGAGTCATGCAATACTTAATATACCAACTCAGCGCCCTATCTTGCAATGATGTGACCAGTTGTGCTTTGTTCACGTCATCATCTTTTATCTGTTGTGACTTCCACACAACATCTACTAAAAACCAAAATTGTTCAGGATCTTCTATCCCTGGATCCTTGAATATGAGCATAATCATAGCATTCACCATATTGAATAGTGGAGATGGAGGTGGAGGTGGAGGTGTAGGTGTAGGTGTGTGAGGTGGAGGTGATGGTGAAGGTGGAGTGGATGGATGTGGTATTCCTATGATACCCATATTTGTCGTCTATGATGCACCTTGAGGTTTCTTTAGACTAATACTTTCTTCATCACTATCAGATGCTCTCAATAAAGGACTGTATTCAGCACCAGAATCTGGATCTCTTTTGAATGGCTTTCCACTTCGTAATTCTCGTCAAGAATCGTCTAAACATCAATTGAATGGCATAACCCGTTTCTCACACAATAGCATTTTAATCCAAGTTTTTAGGGACTTCAGATACTTATCTCTTGGTCCTTTGAAAAATTGGCGTTCATCTTCGCTATAACTGACAGATGTGTCAATCACGAACTCAGTAATGAATCCACCCAAAATGCTATCGATCCAATAATCACCAACCCTTATGATCTTGTTTTTTGAACCTTCCAGGTGCCTTACTAGCTCTGGAGTCCACACAATGGGGTTATCCAACTTCCACGTACCTTGACCGTCTGCCAATTTAGCCAAGAATTCGTATAATTCACACGGAAAAGAGCAGAAGAAAATTTTGTGTTCCTTTGTATACAAGTATATATTCAACCACTCTTCCTTCGATAGGTGCGGATTCCTATTTTCCTAGGCTGCAAACTCGTGCAGCTTCTGATCTATCCACTTCTCAATATATTTCTTCATCGGTATCCACTTACAGATAATCACATATTCCTCAGATAGATCCCAATCTTGGCAATGGAACCATTTGTTGGCTTAAGGGGGATTGGACCAAGGTTCAGAGTTAGTTGTGCTAACCAACAAAACCCTACACTACCGACCCTTTTGGAAACAACCCACATAGTGCAGGCTACACTCTCACTCAAGGCAGTATTAGGGGATGCTAGAACCATATTTCTACATCCAAAGGACTATGTGATGTGTTTATGTTACTTTTAGGGCTTTATTCTAACCTTCGCAAACCCTAACCCTTAAAACCCAGAAATAACAATAAGTAACAGATCACAGATTCTAACTCTGCGTCGATTTATTTAAACATTCATAACATCAAGTAAACTACTAGATCTACCACTTTCATGCATCTATTACGTGTTTTTTAGGATAATTGCAGTAAACAGACTGAACATGCAGTAATTTTAGAAGTAAATAATAACACACAGATACACAAATAATGCTCCAAAACAACATTTATTATGCTTAGATATTCTGTGACACTCTTTCTACCCTATGCACACAGTTACAGGGGCCCGCGCATCCAACTGTGGCCCATGGTCTCTGCGCACACACCTGCAGGATCCTTCCCCTTTGCCTAAGTACATAAAAGAAACTTATCTTACTTAGATCATTCACTTACTTGATTGACATCTTTCATGACTCTCTATGACTCTTTTTATATCATCTTCCATTATAATACCATGGTTCGCGAACCATGGGCGGGTCACAATACAACTTAACTTCTAATAAAATAAGGGGATTTGACCTTCCTAAATCCCCTTTGACTCTTATCGACGTGCGTGTTTCACTCCTCAAAATGTAGAGACTTTACCATAATAACAAAATTGACCCCAGGGGACCTTGTCCCAACACCTCCTTCTCAAGATTCCACCCAATCTCTCTCTGTAATGTCTCTTACAATATTATTTCGAATTTGTTGGCCTCCAGGCTCAAGAAAACTCTCCCCCTCTTGATTTTATGCAACCGAGGGGGGTTTTTTCCCTATAAGGAAAATCCTTGATAATAAAATTTTGATTTAGGAAGCAGTTGACTCCAGTTTGAAAAGAGAGGATCAAGGTATCATAATTAAGCTTGATATGGAAAATAATTTTGATAATGTAAGGCATGAATTTATTTATAAGGTAATGCAAAAAATGGGGTTCAATACAACCTTTATCCAATGGATTGAATTATGTATTTCGTCCCCCTGGATTGCCCATTTGGTCAACAGGTGAGTAGCGGAATTCTTATAGGCATTCATAGGTTTGAGACAAGCTTGTCCCCTTTCCCCTTTCTTTAATTTACTATGGTGGATTCACTAAGCGAGTGGCTTGAATTTGAAAGTCAATCCTCTAACATGTCGAGCATCAGATACAAACCAAGGATAAGGAGTATTAACCATGGGAAATTCGATGATGAAACCATGTTGCTAGGAGGGGCTCCAATGTTAATCGTAAATATATTCAAATCTAATTTGGAAAAGTTTTTGAAGGCCTCTAGGAGGAAAAAAATGATAATAAAAGTCACATTTTCTCCTGGAACACATCTACTGAGAAAGCCAAGAATATTGAAGAAGTTATGGGGTTAAATTCAGTTCATAACTGGAAGGAATTCAAGTGTTTGGGTATCCCAATTGACTTAAGGAGAACATCTCCCAAAGCATGGTATGGAATATTAGATAATATCAAAACAAAATTAGTGAATTGGGGAGTGTCTTGGATCAATAGTGTGGGCAGGACCATTTTTGTGGAAGTGGTCTTATCAGTTATCCCATTATATGAGTTCTCTGCTCTTTTGGCCCCAAGGTATGTTATGCAGCAGCCTGGAGGCTACATAAGAAAATTTATGTGGGAAGAGGCGAAGCAGGAAAAAAAAATTCATCTAGTGAATTGGAAGACTGTCAGAGCACCAAAGAAACATGGGGGGCATGGAATATGATACCCCTCTCTGGTTAATACTGCAATGGGTGCAAACTATACTAGAAGTTCAAGTCTTAGCCATATCAATGGTGGGTGCATGTCCTGCAGGCCAAAAAAATGTAGTAATGTAATTGGGGAGAAATTTCCGATGCTCCAATCCAAGGATCTCCTATCTCGAAGCTCCTTCAATCTTATCCCTCCCTCATTATGGAAAATCTATGTAGAATCTCAGGGAATGGATGCATGATCAACATATGGATGAACTCAATTTTGGATCATCCACCTTTAGGATTGGACTCCTCTATTACTCATCTAAAGGATCACCTACTCCAGTGTAACACCCTCCTCCCACATCCACCCAAGTAACCGACCAACCGAGTAAACATGCGATGAGAGGCTACTATTATTATATTCAACCTCTTATGCGACCTTAAGGAAATGGAATCGATAGAAACACAACATACATACCTTCCACATCATCTATAGGATCCCCAAGAACCATCCCAACTCTTCAGGTAGCTAGCCCCTGGATCCCACTGATATTTTTGACCACTTAACCTCCGGAAGATCTCATGTTATAGGCTTGCCAATGTCTATGAGGCTCTGGACACTCTCATGCTATAGGCATGCCACTGTCTAGGGACTATTTTGTCCAGCGTTGTGCCAGCATCCGCGGGTTTTGAGCCACTTTTTGAGGCCCATAGCCCAAGTCACTCCCCAGAATTGAATGACATCTCCAGAACAGTAAATTAATAGGGAAACAATCATACAAAAGAAAATAGTTGAACAAGCCCTTAACCATACCCCTACTAGCCATGACAAACATTTTGTCAAACATATCACAAATATGTAATCTACAGGTGTAAATAACATATTTAAGCGTAGGGATCTCATACTTATCTGAGAATCGCTAAGAACCATTGTCCCCGCATATCATTTTCTGCATTATCATCTATTAGGCCATAGATACATTGTCCATTCATTTACAAGTTAAAAACATGATGAGAGCCATACATAGCCACTGTCATGAAACACATATATAGCTAGCACAACAGCAACAAAAATATCAATGAAATCACAGCCATATAATCCACATATAAATCAGTATAATACTAATAGAAATACAAGGAGAAATAACCTCTCATTAATGATGAAAAATCCAAACTCAGGATGGGATTACTACATTCCACCCAACCATAGAATGGTTGAGCCAAATCTCTCTTCAACCATTCACCCCTATGCCATATTCCAAGCATGAATGTGGGACTCAAACCAAAAGAACCAACCAGAGCATCTTGAGGCTAAACCACCTCACCCTCATAAATAGAAACCAGGCTTTATCGTAATCCATCTCGAATCACTAGGCCAACATAATAAACATGTCATAACAGGCTTTACCATGATCTCCACCCAATCACTAGGAAAAAACAAGAATGGATGCCACTGCATTTCTCCACCTACACCATGAGGAATTTTCCTATCTCCTAGTCTCTCAGGATTTACCACAATCCAAACCTGGATCATTAGGCCCTAAACCGAGACCCACTCTACAAGCTTTACCACATATCCCAAACCTGAGATTACTAGGCCCAACAGAGAGCAAACCACCTCTTGGATTTACCGTATATAGTTCCATTCACCAACAAGGATTCCTATGCCCACTGAGGCAACATAATCCTAGCTTTACCGCAACCCATAGTTTGGCTTAGGGGTCACTAGGCCAGTGTCTTACCATGATCCACAGTCTAGTTCAGGTACCATTAGGCCATGTGCTCTATCATTTGGAGATCCACCTTATTCAGATTTGAATCCATCCGACAATCTAGCTCAACCAAAACATGAGAACCCCATCACACCATAGGTATCCGGAAATGGCAAGGCTAGGTTGAAAACACTATCATGCCTGGAAAAACCCATGCCATAACAACAAAAGAATGACATGAAATACCATGCATGCCAAATCTATCAAGAAAATACACAAGCAAATCAATACCTGCAAAAAATATTGTTGTAATTGCTTGATCCTAGTCTATCTTGCTTGATCTCTACTTCCTTTTGCCTTCTTTTCCTTTCTTGATCCAATGCCAAAATGCTCCAAGAAGTGTCCAAGAGTGGGGGAGAGAGAGAGATAATAATGAGTCTAGCTCCAAAACTAAACTGACAAAAGGTTACCAACTAATCCTCATAAGCCTTTTTATTAATGAGGCCTCTATTTTCTTCATTTTCCATTATTTTCCTTCATTTTCCTCCTCACATGCAACTTGTGACCTTTCACCTCCCTTTTCTCCTATTTCCATTATTTTCATAAATAAA
>Ga0181464_1000976_pt2 | contig 13173 bp, 9 predicted proteins | sample InSIn2gowninarea_FD_119074 | JGI IMG/M metagenome (GOLD analysis project Ga0181464, IMG submission 119074) | Clean room microbial communities from NASA Spacecraft Assembly Facility at Jet Propulsion Laboratory, Pasadena, California, USA -... ...
AAGGATGAAATTATTCTTGTGATCCTACAAAATAACTTACATCAACCATTTAACCCATCCTACAACAAGAAATCATTAATACTAAATGTAGAAATACAAAGAAATAAAAACAAGAGATGCATGTGAATAAGAAGTGACAAGAAGAAAAGAAAATGATACAAAAGGGCTATGAGACTCCTAGGATGGTAAAGACCAAGGAAGCTCAGAGATATATTGAGGAGAACAAGATTTTTAAGTTGAGCATGACACCAATCTTCCTTATTTTCATCAACACAATTACATCCCCGCAAGAAAATACAATGGAGTTGTAAAAATATGATTTATCTCCACAAGAAGACTAATCAAAATCCATTCCTAGAGGAAAATTCGACTTGGTACTTATAAAAAATGATTAGGAATCATCCCCCATGAAATGAGGAATCTTTCCCCTCCAAAATCCCTTGATTAGTGGATCTGGTTCCCAATACTAGAAATCTACATTAAATGGCAGGGAACACATTCCTAGATTTTCTCAATCATTGGAGTTCCACAATCTATGACATAATTCCATAATATCTTGTTGATTTATTATTTAATATTGATCCTCCTATAGTAGGGAGCAATTCCCTAAATTATCTCCTCCTCCAAATCTTCATAATATGCCTAATATTCTCATAATATTCAATAAAAATAAATAATATTAGGCAAAAATATGAAATTATTCATAAACCTTCCTAATGAATATATTAAAGTTAAAAATACATTATATAATACAAAAAGAGAGGTTTAATATGTTGAAGGATAGTGAGATGGGCCTTAATTTATGTTTAATTCAGAGTCATGGGCCTTCATTTATGTCTAATTTAGAGGCCCATCACACTCTAAGAAAGCTCCACAACCTTTTGGATCTTGGAAATTTCTAACATAGGTTCGTGTTGGGGTTCTCTCATATCACTTGGCCTTTAAGTCAAGTCACCAAGGGCAGAGTGAAAAAAAAAATCTTTTGGTTGGAAACCCAACAACGAGTGTTCTCCGAGTTGAAGAATCACCTCTGTTCTGCACCAATGCTCGCATTACTATACCTACAAAAACCATTTGAGATTGAGACGGATGCCTCTGACTATGCTATTGGCATGGTTCTTACTCAACATGTGAATCCAGTGGCTTACCACAGTGAGACACTTTCAGACACAGTCTAAAAGTACCCCACTTATGACAAAGAAATATAAGCCATTATGTAGGCTTGCCGTCAATGGAAGCATTGCATTTTGGGGAAGGAAACGGTCATCCACATAGACCACTGACCTCTATAGTTCATATAGACACAAGGGAAGTTGTAGAACAGTTTCCATCAGAAATGGTCCATCTATCTACCACAATTCCATTTGAATGTTAAGTATAAGAAGGGAAACACCAATAATGTCGTTGATTACCTCAGTTGACCACCAATCATGGCACTAATCATTGAGCTCAACTCCTATGGGCATGAGACATTGGGGTGGCCACATCTTTACAAGAGCGATCCAAAATTTGGTAGCATATACCAGACATTCGTGGAATCAAGTTCCAATCTTTCACCTTCCAGATGCATTGTTATGCCACTTGGGACACAATTGTGTTCCTTCAAGTGAGCATGCGAAGATGATTTGGGAGGCGCACTACATTCGGGTCGCTAGACATTTTGGAGTAGAGAAAATAGTGGTGGTATTACAAAAGTATTTTTATTGGCTGAAACTTTGTTAGGATGTTGGGAATTACATTAGATCCTACACCACCTGTGCCATTTCCAAACTAACCATCAAGAGGCAAGGCCTATATACTAATATACCCACTCCTAGTTGACCTTGGGAATCTGTCTTCATGAATTATATGTCAGGCCTTCCTGCTACTAATCATGGAAACGATTGTGTTTTCGTGGTCGTCGATAGATTCTATATGATGGCCATCATGGCGACTTGTAAGAACATCATCACACTGGAGGCCATTTCTCAGCTCCTCTTTGAGCCGGTTTGGGTACACTTTGGGATCCTACAGTCCATTATCTCAGATTGATATAGAAAATTCCTAAGTTCATTTTGGTCAATTATTTTTTCAATGCTGGATACAAAACTTACTAAGTCCATGACTTTCCATCCCCAAACTGATGACCAAACAGAGGTTGTCAACAAGATGATCATACACATTTTGTGCATGTAAAACTGAAAGCATGTATGCACATGGGATGAAAGTCTCCCCTATGTCCAACATAGCTACAATAGAGATCTCCACAGCTCAATAGGGCACAACCCCTTTTAGGTTGGGCTAGGATTTTATCCATTATGCCCCATTTATATGACCATACCATTTGTAGCTACTCAGGTAGATTCGACTCACATGCAATCTGAAGATGAAAGGGCTAACAGATTCATTGAGAAAATTCAACACATCCTCCAATAGCTCCATTATATATTGGACAAAACTAATGCTAAGTACAAGTAACGGCATGATCAGCATCGAGTGTCACACAATTTCCAGGTGGGCGACAAAGTTTGGCTACATTTGTAGAAAGAGTGCCTCATTGGAGCCCACCACAAGCTTCGCCCACTCTCATATGGGCCATACACCATCACCAAGGCCATCAGTGAAAATTCCCTCGAGCTCAGCATCCCACCATTCCTTAGTCTGCACCTAGTGTTCAATGTAGATTGCCTTCAACAATACTTTCCATCATTGTTGGACACATCTGATAGTGTAAAATAAATCACACCAACAAAGCTCAACCTGGATTGCATGGAATAGGCCACAAATCATTATATCATGGAAACACAGATCAAGAAAACTTGAAAATAGAGGATACAACTCTATTGAGTTGTCAAAGTAGGCCAACTCCTTCACCAAGGAAAATGGCTCACCAGGGACCAAGTTTAGCAAAAGTTTCCTCATCTCATGGAGGAACTCAACGCAATGGGGACCATTTCTTCCTAAGTTGGGAGGACTGATCTAGGTGCATATTGGTGGCCACCCGCCTATTCCACTTGGACCCTCATGATGAGAACCAATATTGTAGCAAGAATGCTACAATTCCTGGGGCTACCAACATTACTTTATCAACTCGGGGTTCGTACAAACTTGGAGGTGATAGTGTTGTATACACAAGTAGATGTGATGGGTTTGCTCTTTGTCATTGCTGAGCTGGCGATAGACCACTATGGTTTCTCAAACCAGCCTTCTATTGATTCAGAAGAAGTTTGATTACCAATGAAGAAGAGGGAATTTTGCACTAATTGGGAGAATTGAAATATTTTCTACTATAGTAAGGAAAGACTGAAATCAATGCTTGAAACACACCACTCATCTAACTAATTGCTAAGAGATCTTGCTTCAGAAGAATTCAAAGCTAACAACTGTGTAATCCTAACTATCCATGGCATGCAATATTAAATAACCAAACATTGTACCATTGTGCATTTGAATGAACACAATAACTCTTTTTTCCTTTTTATCCCTTTTTTTGAAAATTTGAATGCTAAATCTTCTTGGTGATGTGGTTGGTGGGTTAGAGATGGTGATAGAAGGTTAGATGGCTTGGGAGGAAAGTAGGGGTCTTCTCCTATCTTCCTGGATGTTTTTTCCACAAATCGGCCTCAAAACAAGCCACTATAGGCCGTCCTACACGATGTCCTAATGCTTTCTGTAGGATGCCCTAATGCTCCTACAGAATCCCCTGTATTCCTACAGGATCCAGCTGAGAGAAATAGGAGTGACTTGGAAGGTGGTATAGGGATTAGGGAATGTGAATGATGGAAGAATAAAGGCAAGGGGGTGTCTAGAACTTCCTCAAAGCTCAAACCAAAGTTTGTAAGATGGCTGGATTTGCTCAAAAAAACTGGAAATTTGTTCTTATGGAATGATGAATTGGTTGAGGGACTTAGTGGATTTTAGTGACCATGGATGGATGAGGTTAGGCTGGGGTTTCTTGCATGATATCTTCATGCACTATTGAAACTCCTGCAATACATACATCACTATAATTTATCCATGAATCATATCAAAGAAGGAAGATTTCTAATCAACTTAAGAAAACAAAATTTCATTATTTAGTTACCTAATTCATGCATGGAAATACTTGCAGTATATTGTGAAACACCATGAGATCTAATAAAAAGTTGAAAATATCATAAATTCCAATTGAAACCTATTCTTGAAAACTAAAAATATGCCGGCCTAAGTAGCAGAAAACTCTAAATTCTATAAGAAAGTAGAATTTTGTCCTTTTTGGGCTAAATAGGAGTTTTTACTCAAACCATGGTCCCTAGAGGGAGGAGTGAGGCAAAATACACCTACTATCAACCTTTTTGGTATTCCTTTATCTCTCTAAAGCTATTGCTACAACAATGCACAAATGGAAGCAAACTAATCAAATTCACCACTACTTGCAATGAAACAATGCTAAAATCAATTCAACACTTAATCTAATCTAAACATACAAGTACAAGAAGAGGAGCCTTTTCTGCTAGGTATGGCCCGTAACCCAAGAGATTTAGCCCTCTGAGTCAACTTAGTGCTGGATCAATGAAAATCTCATTCCCATTATCATATCAGAAAAATTACATGACAATGTTTTTCCACAAAGATTAAAATCACAAATGCTTAGTGCTCTTACATAAAAATATGAAATCTAATGAGGCTCTAGGTCTCCTTATTTATACAACTGAAGTCTCAAACAACTTCCTTAAATATAGGGAGTCTTGGCTCCCAAAATCAAGATGAACTAACTCTTAACTGTTAATGGTTCGGCTGCCCATCATCTCCATGACTCGGCTACTTGCAACTTTGATCTAGTGTGATTTGATTGAGGAATATTCGACTGAGTGACGATTTGATGAGGAGGATCTATCTCCTATAACCTCTCCTCCTTGTGTCATTTGAGTTTATGCCCTTAATTAGCCAAAATTTCCATGATTCTCTCTCAAAAACCTACAATAAATGCACATTAGACCAGTAGACATACATTTTACATTTACTTATCTCATTAAGAAAAATATAATTAAAACATGTAAGGAACTATGAGAAGAGTTGATTTTGATAAGCTTGGAGGTGTATTAAGGTCCATATATTTACCCAATGATGAGGCTCATCATCACTCCCCTAATGAAAGTGTTGCTCAACCTTTGAGAAACTTAATCTATATCCATGTCCTTCATTGCTCTGCTAGCCTCCCTGACATCCCATGCTTCTGCTGTAGTTTCTTCTTCTTGTGAATAAAATCCTGCCTTGCTCTCCGTCTCTTCCCACTACTTTATTTCTTCTTCTACTTTCCTTCCTTCCAACATTCCTAAAAGCAGTGGTGGACTGAGTCTGAAGCCAATCCAATTGACTTTGATTCTTTGTAGAGCTTCCTTGTACATGGGTGTTATGTTTAGTGTATCTCTCATTCTCTGAGGAGAATGGTATTCTCTGATTTTCAGGCTGTAAGGCAAGGTGTTCCATCTTCTTTGGCAAAGCTTGTATGTGGTCATATTCTAGCAACATGAACATGTCTTCAAAGTGTGTGACTTCATGGTCTTGTGTAGCAAGGTACCTAGGTGCAAGCCTAGGATCATTTTCAATTAGGTTGTGGGTGTTGATGACAACCATTGGATTGGATAGTTTAGCTCTGGTCATAAGTGGTTTTGTCTCTTCTATTGCCATTACCTTGTTCATCTCTGTAGCTCTTGCCTCCTCATGATTCATCCATGATGCTAAGGCCATCAATTTCAAGTCTCCTAGCTTTGTATTTGGGTCCCACACATTCAAATCTGTCAAAGACAGGCTGTGTAGGTAAAACTCAGACATCTTTGCTCTATCTTTCAGGGTGATTTGATCATAAAGATCAATGGATTTTCTATATTATTGGAAGGGAATAGTGCCTCTCTTTGCTAAAGTATTAATTTGGAATTGTAGCCATTGTTCCTTGAGATAGAAAGCATAAGACTTGGCTGGCATCCTGAACTAGATTGCCTCTAAGGATAAACTTGATATAGCTGCCAACTGGCTTTCCCTTTCTTGTAAATGTCCCCTTATCCATGCATTCTTTGCTTCTAACTGAGCTTTCATGATTGCCTCTCTATCCCTTATGTTTCTTGGTTCTCTGCCCATCTCCTTCAATTTTTCCTCCATGTGGCCTACATCCTCCACTCCTTTTGATTTGGAAATTTGCATCCACCTATGTGTCCTTGCCATATCTTTCTAAAGTTCAAAGAATAAGGGGATGGAAAAATTCTGTGGGATAACCCTACCCCCTTCAATGAACCTATAGCAAGAGATGAGGTTGGGTTGTGGACTAGGCCCTCTCAGATCTAGGTTTTCCTTCTATGTTTCTTGCTGAGTGATACCTTCTTGGTCCATTTTTTTAGTTTCCTGTAGGTTTAACAGAGTTTCCTATAGGATGGCATCTGCTTCTAGTAGGTCTTTCTATGTATCTTGTAGGATACATTTTCCCTTTGATGAGGAAGACCTTGTGACAGGCCTCCTAACATATGTGATGGGAGATTTGGGAGAGGCTTGTCCTGATGATCCTTCTCCTTGATTTTTCTCAAGGTGAGCTGTGTTTTCTTGCTGCTTTGGTGAGTCTTCAATAACAATAGGAATTTTGGTGGGTGTTTGAGGTCTTCCTTTCCTAATACATGTGCTCTTTCTTGTTGTAAAGTACAGTGGGGTTCTTCTTTGTCTTTTTCCTTTTGACTTGATAGGTGTACTTAGGGCAGTAAGAGAAGTTGTTGCCTCCTTCTCTGTTGGTTCTAGAGATACCCTTGGTGATTATTCCACTTCTTTTCCTTGAATTTTAGACCTATTTTCTTCCTTCTGTTTCATCTCCTCTTTTCCATTCTCCTTCTCATCCTTGTCTCTCTCTTTCTCTTCTTCCTCTAGTTGCTCACTCTGCTCATCTATCTCGTTTTTTGTTTCTTCTTCAGTTTCCTCTTCATTTTCCTCTTCCTTTTCTTCATCATTTTCCTCCTCTATTTCCTCTTCATTTCCTCCTTCTATTTCTTCATCCTTCTCACTAGAAATGAGGCTTTTGTCATATTCAAAATCTTGAATTACTCCCTCTGCTTGCATGTCTCTGAAACTTGTCCATGTAATAGGGAGTCTTAGGTTTTGTAGAGAATCTTCTAGGATTAGTTTGATCAACCCATGATGGACTATTTGTTTATGTTTTCCCTCCTGCACTTTGACGCTCATATCTATTAGTGATTGAAGAAGAAAGTAAGGTATACTTAACCTGTTTTGAGGAGGTGTGTCTACTTCAAACCTAAGTTCCTGTAGAAGTCTGAAATGGTATCTATACACCACACTCTATCTCCCTTCACATGATATATATTTAATGAGGTGGTAACTAACATCATTCTAAGGGTATAGAAGGCTTTCTCTTCTGACCCCATTTTTGTCCTCCATTGCCTCCTCCCATTCTAAAAGAATTTCTTCTTTGCAAGGGTGTTGTTTCCCTTATCTTATTTTCTCCAAGGTAGCCCTAAAGGAAGTGTGGTGATTCTACTTATAACTTCAAGGGTTATTTCTACTGATAGGCCTTCCACCACAGTAGTGGCATGGGTCCTAGTGAGGGGTATGAATGAGAGAGCAAAGTCTCTGGCCACCTCATCATCATATCCTCTCATTCTTTCAAAGAAACCCATTCAAGTATGCCTTGTTAAAATTTCTACTACAGGAGGGTGCTGATGAATTCTTATTGTGTTTTTGGGTTCCCTCTTGTTAAAAACCCTTGTCATCTTTCCTAGGTAATTGTGGAGGCTTGTATGGATATAATTCAAGAATACTATTGGGTGAGAGATTTAAATGATAACTCTACAATATAATTCTCCTAGACTGTAACTTCCTTAACTAAATGGAGGATTTTTCTTATTTGTTTTAACTGGAAAATATGGGAAGGTATAGCTCCTACCTCACTGGTTACTATTTGATGAGGAAAAACTTTGATCTCTTCTCACTTAATGCCCACTAATAATCATGTAGATGACTGCTCTTTATCCTGTAGGTCTTCCTAGAGGATCCTGTAGGTGCCTCTATGCTACAAAATGCTCACTATCTTCTGTAGGTGCTGCTTCATGAAGGTCAAGGTGATCCTTTTTTCGATGAATTCTCGAGATTGCTAATGCTCTTTTAGTGTGGGAATCATTGTTTTATTTCCTTATATGGATGATCATGTGGGATCGTGTGTTGGATGTCTAACTATGAGAACCTCCTTTTGGACCGTTGGTCCCACTATCAGTCCATCATTTCACTCACCTCATAATAATCTCCCACTTCATTCCTTTGTAACTTAACCGTTTTTGGAATTATCTCCTTTTTCTTCTGATTTGACTGCTGCCACATGTGGAGTGATCTAATTATTTTTTCCTCATCGACTAGCCGAAGGTGGCCAAGTTAACTAGCCACCTTTTCTTATAAAACTAACTCTTACATAATCCTACATTTTTTATCGTATCGTGCTAATGAGAGAGCATGATTAAGATGGGATACCTGTGGGTAAGGTTCCTTGATGATGATTCTCATTGGAGAATGACGTCCCTGTGCTGTTTATTTGTTGCATATTTTTTTTATTATTATTGGCCTTTTTTTATGCTTGTTTCCTTGGATTTGCAGGTACTGGAGAGTGATGCTAATGATATTTTTGCTACTACTGAGCTTTGGAGGAGCTTCCTCAACCTTGGAATCTATAGGAAACCTACAGGATGTCTTGTAGTTTCCTCTCCCCTAAACATTCATACATTTTTTTAGTTCTCGAGCATGAGGATTGTTGAAAAGAGTAGAGAAGGGTTCCTATGAATGTTAGGTGAGAGGTATAGTCCTCAGGTATTGTCCCTTTATCCTATTTTCTCACCCTCTTCTATTTATTTTTTTCTTGTTTGAAAACTGTATATATTTTTCTTTAATTGACTTATTGGATGGCTACAAGGGTAATAAGGTGATGAAAGGCATGGTGATGAGGTGGTGGAGCGATTTTTTTTTGCGGGACACAGGCTGGTCATTCCATTTCTCTAGGGTCGCTTTTATTGGGATTCCAAAGCCACTATAATTCCTACAAGAAACTCCTGTAGGTTTTCAGGGAACCTTGTAGGATTACAGGGAATCTTGTAGAAACACAGAGCGTGTGTAAACTGAGCTCGAGGAGTTCATAATGGAGTGATTAATGGGATAATGAATAATATTGGATGGAGGAATAGAAATATGGATTGTGTAGATCCTTCTTTTCCTCTAAAGTTGCGTTGATCCTCCTCATGCTGACCTGCAAACAACATTTTCAAACTTTTTATTTCCTCTCTTTTTTATTTTATTTTCTTTTCTTTTTTGAAAAAAAGTAATCTGCCTCCAAGAGGTTTTCATCCTAGCTTCTTTCCCTAGGTGCCTCAAAAGATGTTTTCACCCAGAGATCCTTTTATTTTTTTCTTTTATTTTCAACACCATTAGGTTGCCTCAAGAGGTTTTCAACCCAACAGTGGGACTCAGGTGCCACATGGAGGTTTTCACTTGAGTCTCTCTTTTTTTTCTCTCTCTTTTTTCATTTCTTCAGGGACTTGATGGGGTGGAAGTTGAGACTTGCTCCACCACCATCACTTTTTTGTTGATGCCATTGATGAATTCTTGCTTTGACAAGGGCTTCTTGTATACCTTCAATCTATACCCATTAAAAAGTAAAGGGATAGCCTCTGCATCAATGGTTCTTATCTGTGATGAACCATTATCATGACATTTTTCTATGGCATAAGGCCCTAACCATCTAGTCCTTAATTTGCATTTAAAATCCTTGTATCTAGAATCATACAACAAAGCCTAATCACCTTCTTGAAACTTTTGTCCTTTATGTTTTTTTCATTCCAGATCTTCCTTTGAACTTGAGTCACCTATGTGTGCATGAGGGCCTTCATCCTCAATTCACCTAACCCATTCAGCCGGAGAAATATTTCTTGTTGTTCCCTGGTGAGATCTAGATCCCATTGTTCTGCCATTCTTAAGATGTTTTATTCAAATTCAATAGACAACATGATCTTCTTCCCATAGACCAGCTCATAAGGAGTGAATCTAGTGGTGGTCTCCTACACCATCCAACCATCTACTCACCCTTCCATCCAACCTCCAACATCCTTAATTCACCTGCCACATCACCAAGGGAAATTAGTTTGCATACTTGATTTTGCATAAAAAGACAAAAAGACAAAAAGAGAAAAACACATTTATTTTAGTCCCTTTACTTGTGCATTAGTGATGTTTGATGCTTCTTACTTCCATGCTTAGATATTAGCATTTGGTTCATGATAATTTAGCATTATTGCAAAGCATATTTTCTTGGCAGTTAATTAGGAAATGCTGTGATTTAGCATTGAATTTCTGTCTCTTTCCTTGTACTTTCTTTCTTGCAATAGGTTAAGGTTCCATTTCGAATATTTCATTTTCTACAACCAATTTAGGATTTTACTTCAGTACATACACTCCATTACATCATGAAAACAAAGGAGGGACACATTGCATGTCGTACATATAATGCTGACACCTCTTAAGTTTGTACAAACCCTGGGTTGATAATTAAAGTCGGTAGCCTTGGGAGTTGTAGCATTCTTGTTGCAATATTAAGGCCCATAATGAAGTGCACCCCTCGGTGTGCACCCACCACATTTATATGAAAGAAGGTTGCAAACCAGTCTGACAACCCCAAAGGAGAATAAATCCAGCTTTCAAGGATATAGTCAAAGAAGAACTGCAAAACCTACTGGATTCATTTACCCTATCTCATATAGTGAGTGGGATTCTCCTTTGATGTTGGTTCCAAAGAAAAATCGGAAGTGGAGGATTTGTGTTGATTACAACGAGTTAAACAAAGCAAAATATAAGGACCATTTCCCTCTACCCTTCATTAACCAAGTGTTGGCCTGGCGGGGAAAGTTCTTTTCTCTTTCTTAGATGGGTTCAATGGGTACAATCAAATCTAGATTAGCCTAGAGGACCAAGATAAAACCACATTCACCTATCCTAAGGGTACTTTCACTTATAGGGTGATTCCTTTTGGCCTATGCAATGCCCCTGCCACTTTCCAGAGGGCAGTCCTAAGTATGTGAGTTCTTGATGATTGCAGGTACTATTGTAGGTCATTCAATATCCTAGAAAGGACTGTAGGTCGACCCAAATAAGATAGCCATCATCCAAAGTGTCCCAACTCTGTAAAAACAAAGGGATGTCAGAATTTTTCTAGGCTTAGATGGATACTATAGGAGATTTATAAAAGACTTCAACAAGTTAGCTTCTCCTTTATTTGGGTTATTGGCCAAAGACTCTAAATTTTTACAGTCAGAAAGATGTCAAGAAGCCCTAGACACCCTAAAGGACAAGTTGACTATTGCACCTATGCTCTGAGGCCCAAATTGGGCTCTTCCTTTCCACATACACGCTGATTCCTCTCACAAAGCCATAAGAGATGCTCTAGGCCAGATAGATGACAAGCTACCTTATGCCATTTATTTCGTCAGAAAGAACTTGTCAAAAGCGGAATTGAACTACACAGTGACTGAAAAGTAGCTCCTAGTTGTTTTGCTTCATTGAAAAAATTTAGGCATTACATTAGAGGTTACCAAACATTGTACATACTAACCATGCTGCAATTAAATACTTGATGAATAAACATGATGTGAATGCCTGGATTATTAGATGGTTACTTTTATTACAACAGTTTGATTTAACTGTTATTGATAATCCTGGTAAGGAGAATGTTGTTGCAGATTTTTTATCCAGATTGACTTTGACTGCAGGGGAGGAAGGAATGGTTGATGATTAGTTACTAGATGAACAATTATTTGCCATTTTAGTTCTCTCTCCATGGTTTTCTAACATAGAAAACTACTCGTTGTCTACACAATTTCCACCAAATTTGTCCTCCAAGGAAAAGAGGAGGATTGTGAGGAAGAGCACCACATTCACTTGGATTGGGGTAAACCTCTTCAAACTAGGCCTAGATCAAGTCCTAAGAAGATGTTTCAGGGAGGAGGAAGTCTTTGACATCCTTATGACCTGTCATGATGGGCATTGTCGAGGTCACTTTGTAGCCAAAAGGACAACATTCAAGGTGCTACAAGCTGGTTATTACTGGCCCACTCTTCACTAGGATGTGACGAGGTATACTAATAAGTGTGATCGGTGCCAAAGGATGTGGAAACCTACCATGAGGGATGAAATTCAACCTCAAGTGACTTTTGAGCCATTTGACAAGTGGGGCATGGATTTCATTGGACCCATTGACCCTCCATCCAAGAAAACACGGTACATCATTGTGTTCGCTGACTATTTAACCAAGTGGGTTGAAGCCAAGGCCATCAAAGCAGCAATAGAAGAGAAAGTGGATGAGTTATTAATGGAAAATGTATTTTATAAGTATGGGTACCCTAGAGAACTGGTCAGGGATCAAGGAAATCAATTTACATCTCACATGATTGAAAATTTTTTGAGCCAACACAAGCTCAAGCATAGAAAATCCACTCCTTACAACCCATAAGCTAATGGGGAAGTGGAGGTGACCAACAGAGCACTGGAAGGAATTCTAACCAAAGTGATTAGCAACAAAAGAAAGGATTGGGTAGATAGATTAGTTGAGGCCACTTAGGCCTATGATACCACCTAGAAGACCACCACTAGATTCACTCCTTATGAGCTGGTCTATGGGAAGAAGATCATGTTGTCTATTGAATTTGAATAAAACATCTTAAGAATGGCAGAACAATGGGATCTAGATCTCACCAGGGAACAACAAGAAATATTTCTCCGGCTGAATGGGTTAGGTGAATTGAGGATGAAGGCCCTCATGCACACATAGGTGACTCAAGTTCAAAGGAAGATCTGGAATGAAAAAAACATAAAGGACAAAAGTTTCAAGAAGGTGATTAGGCTTTGTTGTATGATTCTAGATACAAGGATTTTAAATGCAAATTAAGGACTAGATGGTTAGGGCCTTATGCCATAGAAAAATGTCATGATAATGGTTCATCACAGATAAGAACCATTGATGCAGAGGCTATCCCTTTACTTTTTAATGGGTATAGATTGAAGGTATACAAGAAGCCCTTGTCAAAGCAAGAATTCATCAATGGCATCAACAAAAAAGTGATGGTGGTGGAGCAAGTCTCAACTTCCACCCCATCAAGTCCCTGAAGAAAAAAAAAGAAAGAGAAAAAAAAG
>Ga0181464_1001108_pt1 | contig 13146 bp, 5 predicted proteins | sample InSIn2gowninarea_FD_119074 | JGI IMG/M metagenome (GOLD analysis project Ga0181464, IMG submission 119074) | Clean room microbial communities from NASA Spacecraft Assembly Facility at Jet Propulsion Laboratory, Pasadena, California, USA -... ...
GGTATCAATGGTTTTGTTCTCATAATTAAAATTGTCACTTGGGTTGTTTTATAGATGAAATGATAGCACATTACGAGGATACAAAAAGAAACACTTCTTTTAGTCAACTAATAAATCTCAAACAAAAGGGTTCTGATGGAGCACATTGAGGAAATCCAAAAATTGAGTATAAGGGTAAAATATATTCCAGAGGAGCATAGGATTGATGTGTTCATAGGGTCTTTAAAAGATAACATCAACCAAGAGGTTCACCTTTGGGAACCAGATTCATTGGATAAGGCATTCAAGTTGGTAAGAAAAATGGAAAGCAAAATTATGGAAACAAGGAAGCCTGCCACTCACAATCATAAAGATGGAAATGTTGCAGCCCCTAGCCATCCACAACCTACGAGGTTTACATGATAAAAATCGGAAGAAAAATGGTCAAAGGGGCTTTGTTACAGTTGTAATTCAATAATTAAGGCTAATAACATCAAAAGTATAGTATGGGATGAATTATGGAATGAAGTATGAAAATATATCCACATGAAAACAAATGAAAACAAAAAAGACTGAGGGTCAGCATTCTAATCCTCTTGTTCTGGGGAAGCTCAAGCCATCGAGGCTGAATCCTTTGTGCTATATCCTCGCAGCTTCCTCGGCACAAACATGAAAGGGAAATTTTTTCCTATACATCCAACGAGACCATCCTTCTTCTGCATTTAAAATTTCTATCTTTGAAAGTATTTTTTATAAGTTGGTATGTCATAGACAAAAATCATCGATATTTTCTCCATGGCCTTACCTGAGAGGAATTTCATGAGGAAATATAGAGAAATGGATTTTTTTTGCATATCTCGACCTCTCCTGTGTCTGAGGACTGGAATCAAGATTGTCCAATCCTCCATGTCCACTACCTCCACACTTGCCTCTTGTTTTATATTTTCCTCCCTTTCGATGATGAACCATTTGATCTCCCCTATCATGCCCCACACATAGGCAGTCATCATGCATCCATAGGGGACGGTGAACCACTCGCTTGATGGTTTGTCATAGCTCAAGAAATACTCCAAGTCCTCAAGAGCTCCTAAAGCTAAACGTTCAATCTAAACCAAATATCCCTTCATATAGGGAAAAATGTTAGGCTGTCTGAGAACCAAGATTCTATCTTGGTGATGATGTTAATTGGATTCTCATAGCTCCACCGAGTAGCATATAGATGTGCATACAACATTCTATAAACATATAACTATCCACAGAGATCTTGGCAGCTCTTAGCAGTCCTATGATTTATACATATATTGTTGAAGAAAGTATTTAACATTCTTACTCCCCCTTTATTAGGGAGACCATAAGCCTAAGGTTGTCTTTTCAGAATGAAAAGTGTCTATCTAGGAGTCTTCTCATCATGACATCCATCCACTTTGTAGATGCAATCAAACATGTCATAATTTGGGCACTGTTGTTCCATAAATAGGAATTCCCTTTGCTAGGAAGGGTCAACAGTCTCTTGTATACTCAATATCTAATCATAAGTCTCTTATTCATTTTCTTCAATTTTGTAAGGGAATATCAAAGGATCTATATAGGCATGAGAAGTCAATAATGTAGTAGAGGATCCATTCATGGTCCTATCCTTCTGAGGTATCAAGGAGTTTTCTAGAATCTTCTCAAGTTTCATTTCATGAGACCTATTTTTCATGACGACCTTTCGAAAAAACAACTGTTGCTACAGAGGACCATCTTCTGAATATTAGATTATGGATCCGACAAAATCTCAAGACAAATGATCTTTCGTGAAGCATAGATATTGATTTTATCTACACTTATACCACGTGTCAAAGTTTTTCATTTTGACATGAATTTTATAGCTCCATATGGCATCTTACCTCAGTTTTGCATTGATCTTGGCTCTTATTCCTTAGTATGAGAGATTAACACGTTGTATTGATAGTACCTCAATATTGCAGGTACTCCAACTACATCGAAATTCCAGGATTCTTGATCTCAGATTGCTTTGGAATGATCTACTCTAATTCTCATTAAGTCAAGGTGACAAGCCTTTATTAGTATAGTTCCAAACATCCCATGTCATATCAAAGAGGACATTTATTACCATACTTGAATCCATTCATCCTTCCAGCATATTAATGGATAAATTATAAACATAATGGTATTTCTGCTAGACACAACCCAATATTCTTATTGTTGACCAATACTTCTACAAGGCTTAATCATTTAACTGCTGAAAGTTTGCTTCAAATCAAACCTTTACATAAAATAATTGATTTTATCAAAATCCTTGTCGAATTGACTGCTAGATTAAAATGGGAGACTTCCCTTATGTCTGTTATACCTTAGATTTGAACAAACCCTTCCTTAATTAACTGGGATAAAATGTACAATGAGATATACCAACACACCTCAAGTAAATATTAAATATAAGTCTGTGTACAATTATATTTGTGAACTAAATGAAATAAGTAAGAGGGATGTTGTCTTTATTATCAATGCTATTAATAATTTTTTCAATCATAAATATAATATGTCTTATAGTCATTTTCATTTCACTGGACATGAGCTTTCAACATATATGTAAAAAATGCTATAGGATATTGATGTCATAATTTATATATCCATGACACAATATATCCAAAATACCATGAAAGGTTTAGAAAGCGTATGTTTTCCAATACCTATTACGATTTTGTAATTCATTAGAAATATATTGCAAAATATAAATGGTTTCATACTATGATGCTGTGCCAATGTAAAGTTTCCTTATTGCTATATCCATTCTATATAGCCATCCATATTTGAGTTGCATATGATGACTAACGAACATACTCTGAATTGAGGACATACACAAGATTGCCATACAAATGAGATTTTCGATGATAGTTGCAGGTTGTAGATATGATAGATTTACATAGTAGTCTTAATAGAAGACATGGATTTACTACAAACGATTTGAGGCTAGAATAATAGGCTATCAGATTTCATTGTTTTGAAAGAAGAACCATAAAATTTCTCTTGTTTTAGATAATTTTAAGAAGAGATAACTTGATGCGTGGAATAATCACCTTAATATTCTACTTGTAATGTTAATGGGGCTCAGAAGGATCCGCATGTTCTTTTTTGTCTTTTCTTATCCATCCTATCCCTTCATACATTGCAAAGTGGAACATATCTATTGTAATTACTAAAGTTCCCTGAGCCACTCCTGAGATTTTAGAGTGTTGTGTTTGTGATTTCAAGATCCTTGAAATGATCTTTATTTGTCATGAACCGCCTTTCCTTTGATACCAAAATCTCAGATATGCACAAAGGTTGATCCTTTACCATCAATAAGCATTTGCCCAATGGAAAACCCGAACACTACTCTTTTTCAAGCCCTCTTGATTGATGCCACATAGGTCAAGGAGACTTTACATTTTGTAGCCTTTCATACTTCACTGTGAGATAGATGCATCACTAATATAAGGCCAAAGGCATGTCAATGAGCTGAAGACTAATATTATATATATGAGCTTAGATGTTAAGAACTTTATATACTCAGATATGATTTTATATAAACCCGCAACAGAGAAGGAATTCTGAGTGAGACACTATCTCCAAACCAAATTCAATTAAAGGGTGGTTCCATAACAGAATATTTGGCCATTTGATATAGATCATTTGACCAAAAATTTGATAGAGATATTTGTCCTAGAGATGCTTTATTGATGAGGCCTTCATCTAATTTACTTTATGGGATCTGCAACCTAGAATTTTACAGTAGGAGTTTCAATGCTTCATGATGACAGATGTTTGGAGAGGAAGGAGTTCAAAATTGTCACAAAAATTCTTCTGATTGCTTTCTTCTTTTATTGGTATTTCCCTCACCTTAGCTACGATACCATGTTAATTTTAGTCCAACATTTTCTTTGCTAAATCAATTACTTCAATGTTCAAGAGAGGCCCAATCTTTAATTTCTATTATTTTTATTAGAAATCACAAAAAGCATTATCACATTGAAAGTAACTAAAGAAAGAACATAGATGACATTTGTAGAAGACAAGAAAAGATAAGAGAACTTAGGATTTGGCTGAAGCCAGGGAAGAAACTGTGATCAAATGTTATTATTATTAATATCAAATATTGTGCAAAGAGAGTACAATAATACAAAGTTAGGATTGTCTGGTCAATGAGGAGATCCATAATCACAACCCTCGATCATAAATGAAATTCTGGATCTAACGAGATGTGTCCTCTTACATTTATGATATATGTAGAAGAAGCTTGGATAGGTTAGGGCTGCTTTTAGTTTGTCTAAGAGCTACTATAATCAAGTCAACCATCCAACTGATATTCACAATTACTGAAATACCTCATATCTTATGATCACGAGATTGAAGAATGTTGTTGTTGATAGGAGCTTTGGTTAGGTCATGTGGCCCTCCTCTAGGTAGTCAAACTTCTATATATTTAAAAGACAGGGATTACTCTACCCTTCAAACATGCCTTCATACCAATCTGCCTTCACCAACATCTGTCTTTATCCTTCTTGAGGAGATGATAACCCATATGGTCCTTGGTTTATCAAGTCAATGGCTCCACCCTACTTGAGAAAGGTATCCCAGAAATGCATCTCACCTAGAATAAAGATTCCGTACCATAGTCTCACACGCAAACATGTGAGCAGCATTAGATGAAACTCAGACTTGCAATATAAAGAGAAATAGGTGCAAAACAGATCACAAGAAAATTGAGACTTCCTCCTAAGAATCTCAAACTCCTACCTAAGGAACTTGGCTTAAGATAAATACCAAAAAGATTACAAACTTTCCCTTGATACCTTTGTTGGAGATATTCCTCTTCTCTTTCCTAATTTAAAGACAATAATGAGGAAATGATGTGTCCAAATGAGGGATAAGGAACCTCTATTATATGATTGATGGAGGACAAGCGATGTGTCTATTAGGTTTAATTAATAGGCATATAGGAGAGACTGACCTTGATAACTGTTTGTAAGAAAACACAAACTCAAAATTACACTTTTGCTTATCCAAATAAGACGATATTTATATTGAATTTGGTCCTCTCAAAAATAGGAATTCAATGGAATGATTATCTCCATCAACTGAGTTTTCCGAAGTAGAATTTGGCCCTAGTTTCCAATTCTAATAGGTATCTCATTCAATATTTTTATACATTCACAAATTGACAACACATTATGTGTAGTTATGCATAAGGAGATTTAAAAAATTTATTAATTTTTCATTGACCTCTGTGAGTAGTAGACTGTAAGACCATTGTACACTCTTCTACTCACCATTGGGTCTTGCTAGTTATATCTTGTTAATTAGGATTTAATACTTGAGGAAACTTTAGCTAATATGTTAATAACATTTCCGAGCAACATTAATACATTTATGACACAATTTCTAAAGCTCCCCTATCATCTTTAAGCAAATTAACTTATATGTTATCCTTATGAACTATAAATAAAAAAACTAGATGGGAGCTTCAAAAGATTTAATGGTTCTGTAGTGATGTGCCTAAAAGTCAAATACTTACCTACACCAAAGAAATGTAGACCAGGATATCATCCTATTAGCTACTCATACCTCTAGTTTTCTTGTGAACTCCATGATTTCATGACATCTTACTAAAACAAGTTGGTATTTTCCATAGTGAAAGATAAACTATACATGTGTGCTTGATTTTGTGCATTGAAATGCTAAATCATCTCATGGAGATACAGGAAATACATAAGTCACTAGCTACACTAATTTAATACTAAATAAGCACCCTCCATGTGGACAAGATTTGGCATCCAACTAGAAGGTATATGTTTTGTAATTCAAAGGAGGCTAAGGCAATAGACTATTTATTAAAAAACCCATTAATATATACAACATTAATGCAATTATGGCATACTATAAGGCACTCCATGCATACCAAATCTCATCGCCAAAGTGACACAAGAGGCCATTAATCAGTACAAAAAGGCATTCACTTATGCTCTCCATTTAATGATAACATCACCCATTGAACAATAGTCACTATATATGGAGAACCTAGGAAAATGTGCATCCAAATCATAGTGAAATGTTATGCAATTGCTACAAAAGTTGCAGACAGTCCTTAGTGGAATTTCTGGATATAGCATTAAAAAGAAGAACAACATTTGTCAATCAACAATTCATATATAGAAGCAGATGGCTTGTATAAATTGAGACTATGTAATACGGGTGAAATAGTAGCATCCCATGTGAAATTCTCATTCCAACATTTATCCAACAATAGTTGATATACACTACATTGAGACTGTCTGATATGTGTGGATGAATTCATAATTTCAAGCTTGCAAGAATTACTTGCTATCTTACTATCTAAATGAAAAGTCCACATTAGAAGCACATAAAACAATTTAGCAAGAGCCCATTGTATATAGGCAGATTAATATTTGAAATATTTAAAAGGAACACATGTTACCATAATTTCCAATTACCCATAATGGAATTAAATCCTATCATAGCTAGTGCACATAAACAATGCATTCACTTTAAAAAAAATCTTATTGTTTTTCAAGAATAGGTACATGCATTCACATTACATGTAGTTAATGACCATGCATTCAAAATATTTTCATTCAAACGTACGTATGTGGGATGTTTACTAACTTTCACAATGATCATATATGTGTAAAGCAATCAAATAATTATACGATGATTGAACCATCAAAACAACATCTACCTATGTGTAAGAAGACTAGGGTCATTATACACATGCCTTCGCAGCAGTAACAAAGGACATAATCATGAAGCGTAAAAAAGAAAATGGCATCATGGATCCTTGTATGATAGTATTATGAAAAATGAAATCAATATTAAGAGGATAATTTGATGCCAGAAAATAAAATTCCCATAAATGCAAAGAAAATCTTAGATCTAGATGGTATACTAAATATAGTAATTTTTAAAAGGGGGGAAGAAAAAGCTTTGGAAATGAGTGATGATCTTATTCGTCGTATGCAACAGTATTTTAAGGAAAAATCTTACAAGTCCAAGTAAGTGAATTTAACAATCTGATGATGTAGTGATCTATGGTAGGTTGAGTCTTCTCAATAAAATGTAACAAAAATCTCATGGTGGGAGCTTGTATTACGCTGCTACAAATATGGAAATCTTAAGATTCATGGTGGAGCTTTGCTGGTTTCCAATGCTAGCAACATTCAGTGTTCCTTGTGACCAAAGTGACGATAAGGTGGTTATCTACTAGTTCCTTGAAGGTTTCCATAATGGAATTCATGTTATATCACTCATGTGTATGCAAGGACAATGATATGTTTTTATGACTTCTTTAGCAAATTTCACATATTGGCACTCTACTATTGACATCAAGCATATCGAACAATCAAGGTTAGTAGCACTCCTCTACTTGTGTTTCCTCATATTTGGGAATGGTAACTTTTATTTTAGAAAGGAGTTTGCAAAGGAGAGAAAGGGTTGAATCTAATCTTCAAGTCTCAAGGGAAATTCATCGATGACATGGAAAAATATATTTGAGGCTCATGCATTATTGCAAAGTAGTCAACCTCTAAAATGATTCCAGTGTAGATGAGATAAAATGAAACATGCAAATCTTCATATAATTTTATGACAAAAATTATTGGTTTATAGATGCAAATGTATGGATTTGACATGACTCAATGTCATACAAATTAACTATGCTTTGTTGGTTTATATATCAAAATGTATGGATTTGGATTGACTCACTCTCTTACGAATTAGTTATGCTTTGTCAGTTTATAGATGCAAATGTATGAATTTGGCTTGACAAACTATCTTACAAATTAAATATGCTTTCAAGAATGACATTGTACCTCTTGTTTCTACTAGTATATATATAGTAATATTTGTTTCACTCTATTGATTTGAATGATAAGAACATTGAACACATTCAACACTTGATAAGAATATCCAAACTTCATACAATCATCAAAAAAAGCCACAATGATTTATAAAGAATAGTTACTATATAAATCAATGCTCATCCACGAAACCCTAATCATGAGTCATCCATGAAACTTGAGAATGCATACATAAATCATCTCTCCAAGAGGATGCAGAAGTCATTCATCCATAGGCAGTTAGTAAAGAGAGAAGTAAAGAAGTAGTAGTAATCCTCCACAAGTAGTAATGACAAAATAAGGTGAGTGCTTCCCTTATTTATATAAGGGAATCCAGGAACTTTACTTATATAAGGTTAAAACTTAATATCCACCAAAGTCCCTGAAAAATAGAATTATCTATGATACAAGCTCGATGGGCATATGAAAATATTTTCTAGTCTTTTAGTAGATGTGGGGATCTTCTTCCACTCCTTCATTCAAGAGGTTTCCTAAGATCATATGTTGCAGAACTATGACTTGTAATAGAATGAGTTCTTGTTATGTATTCCATGTCAAAACAGTGCTAATGTTCACAAGGTTTTATTGTCATTGAGATAATTCCATTACAACTAAGAATTCTTGGTGTCCCTAGCTCATAGATTTCTTTGTGTAACTATGATGGAGCATTCTTAGGAAGTGGGAAGAGCCTAGGAATTGAATGGTAGAGAAGGTTATCCTATTATTTGGGTCATGCATGTTGAGGGGAAATAGAGATGGTGGGTTAGAATTACTGTAGGAGTTAACATACTATGATTTTCTAGTATATTGGGCCATGTGAGAGGACTATAGCCATCCATAGGATACATTTTTTCTTATGGACTCACCGTCCCATTTTAGGGGTGGCCCTGTTAGAAACAGAGTATGGAAACAAAGAGCCTATGGTTGGTTGAAACATCCTTCATCTTTCATCTACATTGTTTGAGGCTTGAGCAAAGGAGATTTCAGCACAAAAAAATTTAGAAAGGGTGATTTCAGTAGGGGGCATTTGAATTAGGGTGATTCAACAAGAGAGGATTCAATTTATAGGGCTGACACAACCATCCTCATTGTTTTATGGTGGTTTAGGCAGTGAAAGCTATGTTTTTTTACTAGTTTGATGTGTTTTTGGACAACTACAACCATCCTTGAGTTTCAATTTTTCAATATAATTTTCCTTGTTTCCTAATTTTTGAGGGTTCATGTTTTCATCATGTTTCCATTTCGGATACCTTTCTATGGTGAATTTAAATGATGTTTATGTTATTATTTAATGGTTGTTATGTTTACAAGAGAAATATATGCATTTATAACATTGAATTTTTAATTTATATATGCATATGCCTTCTTGTCACACGTATTCGTATATTCATGGCAGGAAAGTGGAGAAGATGGTATGAGAGTATACATAAATGAAAAAAAATGTAAAATTAATAAGTACCCCTATCCTTAATGGTTGACAAAGAGTATTGGGTATGTTATAGATGCAATTTTAAGAAACAATAGTCAACCATACATTTCACTTGATTGTTACCCCCTTTCCCAACAACAAGTTTGAAAGAAATAAAATACTTTTCATTCCATAATGGGATGTCCCTTGCTTCACACATATGTGGTGATCCTTGACACAATCAAAAGATCTCCATGCCATGGATTTGCCTATTTCTGGAATTTTTAGAGTTCTAAGAAGCTTTATGTTAACATGTATCCAGATTCTTCAGTAGGAAAATCTAACTTCACTTGGATTGGAAGAATTTTGTTGCTTTGAAAGGTCATTTCACTAGACTTCTCACTAATTTGATGGTATCAGTGAGAATATATATTTTTCAATCTATGTATGTCTTACTTGTTCCTTACTACTAGTCATTGACACTAGTGGTAGCTCTGGAAGGTTCTTTGGGTTTACATAATCCCTTCTTGGTATGCCAATCATGGAAATTTGAAGTAGGAAATTCAGTCCATAAAAACTCAGTGAATGAGTGATCAACATGGGGAATGGAACTATTTGTGAATGTTTAAATATGGGTTTCCATGATATAACTCAAGACTACTTACAAATGGACAATCCACAAGATGGAACCTTCGGAGAAAATGAGTCTGGATTCTCTAAAGATTATTATAGACATGTAGTGTGAAGGAGAAAAGTTACAGGAGAAGAAGAGCACATGGTATTTTATTACCTATTCTATTCTTTGGCTATGTTTTCAATTCTTGAGGAGCATGGTCGGAAGGGTAGAGAATCAATATGTTTAGGGAATTTCTTTGTTATTAATGTAGAATTTAATAAGATCATTTGAAGATATCAATTGAAATACATCTAAACCTCTAGTTATTTGTCTACATTAATAAGTAGACAACCTATAATTACATCTACCAAACCTGAGAATGTGGTAGAGCTCACCAGAGAGAGACGAGTGAAATTTGATGCACAAGGAGGGAAGCTCGATGAATTTTTTTTTGAAAGGACAACCCACATGTTTCACTTGCCCATGATTGATGTGTATAAAAGAAGATATAGTTTCATGGAAAATTTGTTGAAACATGATCAAAAAATTTGTGACTCATTGTATCTCCTCAAGGAAGTTAAATCGTTGAGTTGTTGTGTATTCTAATTGATAAACAAAAATGAGGGAGTTGAAGTGATGAGAGATAGTGATATAATCATCAATCACTTTTTCACCTATGAGAAACTGACAAAGGTATGGGGTAAAATCAAGAAAGTGCTAACAAACATGAACCTTGAGTTTGTGGAACAATCAACATCACCATTAATCACCATCAGCGTCTCTTTTCCTAATTTCACCCTAGACCTTGGTTAGTTCTTCATTGCCATTACCTTTATTGATGAACTAGAATATCAATTCCACATAGCACCTGAGTGGGTTCACTTCCTCATGGAGATAGAAGGTGTCACAAAGATTTTCCTCGTGTCTCAACAATTTTTTCAAGACACTAGATGTGCTTCCATCCACATTAATTATGTCGAAAATATAATTAATGTGGACGAGACCACATCTAATGTCATGAAACAATTGTTGAAATTTGATGAAATGAGCAGTGATATATTTTAATTTAGTATTTATCACTTTTACTACAAATGGTTATCAAGAATATGTTCTTTTAAAATTTATAATTGATTATAATCATGTTTTATAGTATTCATTTAACTTTCGCCCTTCGATATTTACTATGTTCTCTAATAATTTGATTAGAATATTTCAGAGCTATGAAAAGTGTAGAAGCTTGTTCTTACACGGAAGGCAGTGGAAGGAAAAATATTGGCTCTTGTGGAGATCATTCCAAAGAGTGAGTCACTACAAAATATATAAGTTAAAATTATTTGGTTCCTCTCTCATCCTCATTCTCTTGTCATTCTAGTTCTATATATTGTAACAGGCAAAGAGAAAGGTTTGATTTTCTTGTGTAAAATCTTCGCCATCATTCTTTTGTCATTCTAATTGTATATATTGTAACAACCAAAGGGAATGGTTTTATTTTCTTTTGTGTGATCTTCGTGTTTTCATATTTCCCTTATTTTGTGCTTATTCCTCAGAGAGAGATTGATATCAAGTATTAGCATGGAGTATCTGTGATGGTGGATTATTTGTGTTGTATTATTACTAGTAACGTTCCATTGAGCATAGTTGGTTTCTATCGTGGCATGTGTTTTCCAAACTTGTTATGAATTTGTTCTACAAACTAATTTTGATAATAAATACAAATTTTCATTTGTGACCAATATTTTCTTAGGCTTTCATCTGTGCTTATTCTTTGTTCTGCATACGATTTTATTGATGTGCTTCTGATTGTCTTCCACCCTATTCACTTTTTATCCTTTTTTTTTTAATATTTTAACTCCATAAAAGGCAATGGTTTACTCACTATTATGTTCTTGATATCTCATTTAAAATGAATTTTTGCATCAAACATTGCACATCATTCATCTTTAGCATATTCGAGTAGGTGTCTAGCTGATTTGAGTACCATTTTAGATAAAATTTAGCAATATTAGCCTTAAATTACACTGGGTTACATGTTTGGCCTTAAATTAATATTTGTGTATGTTTCCATCCAGTTTTCAACCTCAGGAGAAATTATTGCTTGCTGTAGATTCTGTTTTGCTGCTCTGTTAGTGAATTTTTCATAATCTTAATTGCATTTGAATTTCTTAGTTCAGTTAGAACCAAATATTGCGTCATTTTTTGTGCATTTTTTGTGCATTTTTCTGATTCTAATATCATTCATCAAATTTTTTTTTTTCTCAATTCTTTGTTGTTAATGTAGATTTAAATAAGATCATTTCAACATATCAACTACAAAACATCTAAATCTCTATTTATTTGTGTTGTAGGGCTGGAATCAGAAGTGCTCTTGGACATGACATGTGTGTGTTTGTATTATGTAATAAGCTCAAGGATCATTAATACTGGGTAGGTTATAGCAATAGGACAGGATCATTTTAGTTCAATAGCGTAGTTCTAGAATTTGTTATTCCACTTTGAATGTCATCAGAATTTTGAGTGTGTTGTGACTCAAGTAGCTTATATACTTTCATATATAGGTAGCTGAAGGGGAATTTCCAATTATTGCAGCCTGTGAGTGAGTGTTTTAGCCTCAAGTATTTTTGTGCCTCTATCGATTTTATTTGTCTTCAATCTAAGGCTTCCCTTCTTGTGTAGAGAAGAGAACATAACATACAAGGAACTTGATCCTCTTTCCCGGGTATTGGTTTTGAAAATTATTTGTAAGATTCAGGTTGAGGTATAAAACATATTTTTATTTCTATTTTCATGGTGTCATCAAAATGTAATGATTTCATTATTCATATGTTCTGACCAAGTTTAAAGAAAGGCATGAATTCACTTGTATTTTACCTTTAGTGTACTTTTGGTGATAATATATATTTTTAAATAAAATTGAATTTTTCCTAAGAAAAAATATAGGTTTGGCACAACAATCTCTAGAGTTGTGGCTCTTTAATACCACTTGTCAGGATCCTACCTATGGTTCCACTCAACAAAGCATGCACCCACATATTTAAAATTTTGTTTCTTTTGTGCGATATATTTCTAGAATCTCAAACTTATAAAAATTAAGGGTTTAGGTATAAGTTGTAAAATTGCAACGAATGAACTTATAATAAGGCAAATATGACCTTCAACTCATGAGAATTGCAACAATCTATAAATAAGAATGCAACATCAAAGGCTCTATAATATCTGCAGCATTACCGGTAGGAAGTTCCATGTGA
>Ga0181464_1001111_pt1 | contig 13126 bp, 7 predicted proteins | sample InSIn2gowninarea_FD_119074 | JGI IMG/M metagenome (GOLD analysis project Ga0181464, IMG submission 119074) | Clean room microbial communities from NASA Spacecraft Assembly Facility at Jet Propulsion Laboratory, Pasadena, California, USA -... ...
GAAATGAGGTACATGCCCCCCAAGCTTCATTGCATTCAACGAGGTGGATGGAATGAAGGTTCACTTTCGAGATCTTGGAAAGACTCGACTTGGATTTTAGAATATCTTAATCAAAGACTCAATTTGGAAAGGGATATGTTTCATTTTTTAATGAGGTTGACACAGTAACAAAACTATCCTCATGGACCTTGTTTCATTTTTTAAACGAGCTTGACACAAGACAAGGAACTATGCTCCATGACCATTATTTCATTTTTTAATGAGCTTGACACAAGACAAAGAACTTTGCTTACAACTCCTCATTTCATTTTTTAACAAGCTTGACACAAGACAAGGAACTATACTCACAACTCCTTGTTTCATTTTTTAACAAGCTTGACACAAGACAAGGAACTATGCTCCACACATCCGGTTTCATTTTTTAACGAGGTTGAGACAGGAACAAACTATCCTCTAGATATCCAGTTTCATTTTTTAACGAGGTTGATACAGGAAGAAACTATCCTTGTGATAGGTCAGGAATTAGAAAATGACTGTATTGCCTGATATGCAATTTCAAAGGGACTCATAGGCATCGCGCCATAAAATGGATCCACCTCAGAATCAGAAGTTACGATCCTAGGATCATCAAAAGTAATAGTATTCAATGAAATCATATGAATAGTTGCAATAGAAGGCGATACATTAGGAGGAGGGAAGGAAAAAGTTCCTAGTAAACCAGAATCTTTAATCAAACCTAGCCCAACATCCTTGTAAGGGATAGTTGTTTTACCGACATGCTGAATACTATCTAAAGAGGCTGGGTCAAATGAGAAATAAGTCAGCTGGTCTATTGTAACGATCCTTCCATTATGAGGAAACTTAATAAGCTAAAAGACCGATGAAATAATAGTAGTCATAGCATAAGACCAACTGCGACCCAAGAGAAGGTTGTAATCTAGAGAGGCATCAACCACTTCCACATCTAGATTTATAGTTTTGCCTTCGACCCCTATAGGTAAATATTCTAAAATACTAAAAGGATAGAACCATCAACCATCAAAAGCCTTTAGAATTGTCGGAGACTGATTGAGTGTAGGAGAACCAAGAGATCTCCAACATTGGATCGACATAATACACGTACAAGCCCCTTCATCAATCACAGTCCGAAAGCAAGGCCTATTTTTGACTAACACTGGAATTTGGAAAGCCATTTGATGAGGAAGGCGGGGTGTACTATTCTCTAAATCAAAGATTATTAGGTTCGAATCTTGAATATCAATAGCTCCTATAGCAGACAATAGTAATTTACGTTGTGCTGGGCATGATTGCAGCACTTCCAAAGCCGACATTGCTGAAGGGGAAATAACTAGGTCTTCAACAATGTTATAATTCTGAGTAGCTCTCGCAGTTGATTTCCGAAATATACCTTTAGCAGGCAGTTTGATTACTAAGTTAGGGTTTGGTTTCTTGATCTGTAGCGAATCAGAACCAGCAGGAGATGAAGTTGATGTGTTTGAATTAGAAGATTATGCTTATTTACCATCAACAGGATTTTTACTACTGTAATCTTGCGATCGTGTTGCAATCCTAACATGAGACATCATCATAATGGGTTCTTCTGAGGTATTCGAGGAAGAAGCAACCACCTTACTATCTTGAGTAGGAGAAGGATCCTTCAAGACAGTAGGCATTTGAGAACCTTTAACGAATTTTGAAAACTCTACTCGATATGGGCATTCTTTGGTAAAATGATCCTCATCGCAAATGAAACAAGGATAGCAAGGTTTTTGTTTTTCGTCAATAGATTCATTTTTATTTGCTTTATCTTTTGAATTTTTATTTTTTTTGTTTTCCCCTTCTCTTTACTATTGGATTTGGTTGTAGATGAATCTACGACATGGACATCAGCAGAAACTTCAACAGAAGAATCTCCTTTCGGGGAATTAGGTAAAGTTATTGTAGGAGAAGAATTCTTTGAAGATTTCTTCTTGCTTTTAATACTAAATGAACGAATCATACCATTAGTGGCATGAGACCCTAAAGGAGCTATAGTTTTTGGATGATTAGGGATTTTTTCGTGTAAAATATGTGACTGCGTATAAATGAGGTCAAGGTATTGAGCCTGAGCAATGAATTGTTTTTCAGTGACAACTCCTGCCTTAGCTACATCTTCAGTGATTTTAGGTAACAATGATTTAATGAACCATTCCGCTAAAATTTGATCCGGAATGAAAGCTTTCATCAAACGCCTTCGACGTCACCATTCATGAATATGATTAGAAATATATGTGGACGTGGATTGTTTTAGTGAAGTTAACAATTTTGTGCCATTGTCGTATCTGACAGGCAACTAAAAATGAGTTAAGAAAGAAGTGGCTAACTGACTGAAATTATAAAAAGAGCTTCGTGGTAACTCAATGTACCATTTGGCGGCAAGACCAATAAGAGTTCTTTGAAAAAGACACAATCAAATTGAATCATCAACGATTGAATTAGATGCACACCAGAGGTGATAAGTCATCACATGATTTGATGGATCCTCACCTGACTTACCCTTGAATTTTAGGATATCACTGGGCAACTTATTAGGCATTGGCGGCCAACACGGAAGATAGTAAATTGGATCGTTCTTAAGGCGCGACAAATCAAGTAAATCCAAAGTTGCAATAAATGGTAACTGACGGTTAGGTTTGCGAAAACCTTATGTAATGAGACCAACTCCAGGAGGAGGATATCCAGGATAACCTGGAATTGGACTTGCATTAGGAATGTTATAACCTCCTGGAAAACCAAGATTAACCAGACCAAAGTGGGGTTGTTGAGGCTGTTGATAAGTATAGCTAGGGTACGGTTGATTTTGATAAACTAGGTTTTGTATAGTAGAACCAAATTGATACTGTCCCTGGTACGGTTGACTCATGGCAATTGTACTTGGACCAACTTGTCCTGCAGGCACCTAGACTGAAGTCTGAACTGTAGATCCTGACTGGGGCATAGAGACTTGAGGAGTTTGCACTAATACAGGGATAGTAGAAACCAGAGCTACAGATACTCCAAAAACAGGTGTGGTAGGTTGAACAGAAAATGCAGCGTTTGCAGCAGCAGTTCAAGGCAGAGTCTGAGGTGAACTAGGCCAAAGCTGCTGAACTAAACCAGGTGCAGAGGTTTGAACCGTAGATTGGATAGGTTGTTGGGTTGGACCAGAAACCAAAGGTTGTCCAGATTGATTAGATAACTACACTTTAGGTTGCATAGTCTATTGAGTTTGAGACGGATCCCACACATTATTCATTCCGGGACCCATAAAAGGTTGAGCATATGGAGGACCATAACCTAGTTGAACATAGGGCTGATATTTAGGAGGTACATTTCTAGTTCCTTGTAAAAATGACTGACTGGAAGGTGGTTGGAAACCTTGAGTTGGGTACTGACCTTGAGGTTGATAACCTTGAGGCACGTACTGAATCAGGGATTGATAAGCATCCTGAGGAATATGGGGTTGACCTTGGGGTATGTACTGTCCTGAAGGTTGAAAACCTTGAGGTAGCCCTCTAGGCGGAAACTGACTACCTTCGGGTTGCCCCCTAGGAAATAACTGACTACCTTGAGGTTGCCCCCCAGGCGGTAACTGACTACCTTGCCCCTCAGGCAATAATTGACTACCTTGCCCCCCAGGTGGTAACTGACTACCTTGAGGTTGAGGATTTGGAATATTACCTGACATCATAAAAATCTGCTCTGCGTTCAACTTTTTAGTTCCATTATTACTAGGTGATAATTGATGTTTAGTCGGTCAAGGAGTTGCTCCTAAAAAAGTACCAGAAAGTGACTGGTACCCCAAAGGAACAGTAGGACTGCCATATAAAAATGTTTCTGGTGATTGGGAAAACATAGATGACTGTCTTGACATGATTGATCAAGGATAATAATCACTGGGTGTAGGATGAAAATAATCACACGCAAACAAATAAAATTTCAATAAAAACACCTAAAGTCTCTAAAGAAACAAAAAACTGAATCACACGACTAAAAAATCTAAGAGTTCAAACCACACACAAACAGTAACTTCCCGTACTAAAAACACCAATTGGTGATGAAATCCAATGTCATAGAATTTTAATACAGAAAGGGCAGTTGGAACAGTTACCTCGACAACCTGCTTAATGAAACAGACTGGCACAAGTTTCTTTACAAAACCATCTCGAGTGAAGAAAACCCCCCAGAGATTCCAAGTGAGTTAAGTCAACGTCTGCTCCAGGTATAGTGAGACCTGTCCTTCACCGTCATCTTAGGAAATAATCTTAAGTATATGGACATTAAGGTTACCAACAACAACAAATACAACTGGGGGAATAGTCTACGATCTGATCTACGCGCAAGGGTAGAGTAACAAAGTTCAATTCCCTTGAAGGCTCCTCGACATGATCAATCCGAGGTTTACCAACAAGTGACCCCAAGCTCCTCGACAATGGTTAATCTGAGGTTTACCGTTTATAATACGTGCAAATATTCTATCTTTCCCAATGAAATAGACTTGATTGTCTCAAAGGTTCAGCCATGATCTCGTGATTGACTCCTTTAAGAGAAGCTTCCCAGAATGTATCAATTACAATTGGATTTATTTCCTACCGCAAGATATAACTACTTGTTTGTTTTAACTATCTTGGAGAGTTAATTACTCCCTACTCAAAGATACTAGCCTAAGCTATATTGGTGATAAGAGCCCTAGAAATAAAAAGGATTGCTAGATCAATTTTAATTAAGCATTACTTTTATGGGTTGTTCTTTAAGTCAATAGGTATGGAAATGAAACTTTGATGGTGTGAAGACTCGACTCCAAAAACACTAAAAAAATGCACCTAAAATGATAAACAATTCCTTTTTTCTTTCAATGAAATTCTAGCTAAAAGAAAGAGTTCGAGAATGCAATTCTTTAAGAAACTAGTCTTTCTTTCAACATGGAAATGGAAAGGAAATATTTTTTGTCTTTTTCAATAAGAACTCAAAACAATACTACTAATTAAAGCTCACAATAAATCCCTTTCTCTTTCAAAACTCGAAACTACAAAAAACAATTTCTTTCAAAAGAGATCTACAAGTTCTAGAAAACACTCAAAACTACAAAACTAATTTTGAGATCTAAAAACTTAATTGAATAAAAGCTTCAATTCTTTTTGAGGACATTTTACTTAGTTATTCAGTAAACTAAGGATTAATTTTTTCAGAATAACAAATCAATCAAAAAACATCCAAATATGTTTTCTTTTGTAAAAATGAAATTCAAAACTTATAACTAAGTTCGTTCAAAGATTTGCAAAGAGAAAACTAAATCTATTTCTCACAAAGGGCAGATTTCACAAACCAATCAGACTCATCAAGAAGACAAAAAGACACCAGGGTAATCTAAGGTTTCTTAGGCTTCTGATCTTTGAGTCACTACAGAGACCATGTGAAAACCACTCCAAGCATGCAAAACTTCTAGAAAATCATCTAAAACAAAAATACTAATGGAACTTACTCACAAGAGATTTTTGACAGAAAGAATGTAGATCTTGGTAGACACTAAAAGCCATAAATAAAATCTAAACTTAACTGGAAGAAAACATTGTAGGTTTTTCAAAAAAATTTAGAGGGTTTGCAGGCTTCTAGAAGAAACAGTGCGGTCCTGCTCTGTTTACTAAAGGAAAAGTGTAGAAATACCCGCATTGTCTGTAAAAAGAAAGTGCGGTCCCCTGAAGACTTTGGAAAAACAAAAAATAATCCAGATCCTAAAAACTACCCAAGTCAACATACATCAATCAAAAACCAGAAAAGCAAACAAGTTTCTCAAGTCAAAGACAAAGGAAAACCAAAAACCAAATTCAAATCCCCAGTGGAGTCGCCAATTTGTTGGCCGGATAAATTGATCTTGCGAACAAGGTTAATCTCCCTAGTATCAAAAGATATCTAGCAACAAGTAGAAAAGAAAATCTATCTTTCTCTAAACATATACGATTCATTAATAAAAACTATAGAGGTGTTTAGACCCTACCTTAAGTCCAACGCTAGTTTGTAGCAGCCATCCTTCAACCGTCCGAAAGAGTTTCCTTTTGAGACCCTGCAATCACAAACAAGCAAACATCAAATAACACCTACATAGCTAATATCATAAATCATGTTCATTATGGTGATCAAGGAATCCATAAAATAAACCATAAAACAACAACTTATTGAGAAAAACAAACTTATTTGTATTAACTTTGAAGTAGAAGAACCTTACAACCTTTTCAGCCTTGATGTTGAACAAGCTCTTCCCAGGGTCTGAAATAGGAATCTCCTTTACTTTGACAAGCCTTACACTCTTCCAAATGAGATCAAAGAGGTATGTAATCTCTCCTTATAAAAGCTCAATTAAGAAGACTAAGTTCCAACAACATTTCACCTCAAAAATCTTCAGCTTTCAACCTCCTAGTAACCAGCCCAATGCTTCATTTTATAGTGCAGAGGAAGGAGGTTACAGGTCCTCCTATGAAGGGATAGAGTCCTCCTTCAAAGGGATAAGCTCCTCACATCAAGGGGTTAGCTCCTTAAGGTATGGGATGCATGAACCTTAAAGGAGCGAACTTGCCACCTCAAGATTCCTTCCAGAAGCTTCTAGAAATGACTCAAAGTGAGTTTTTAAGAATATACTTGTGCCTTTTTAACTTTTACAGGGGTCTGCACCCATAACACAGAGAACGAGCGGTCAGGTGCGCAGGGAACATGACCTTTAGGTGCAGGACCATAGGTAATGCTAAGAGAAAGTGAGAAACCAGAGTTTTAGAGACTTTTGAGGACTTTCTTTATTTTCAAGGCTTGATATGAAGAATTGAAGCTTAAGACTTGCAAAGGAGGAAAGTATGAGTGGTAATGGACTCACACAAATTGCAGAATGTCAAGGTGACAATTTTTTGTGTAACACAACCTTGAGTAACAAATTTAACATTATCATGTGTATCTTCAATGGCAAACCTCTCATTGCAATTCTAAACTGAAGTATAGTGATATTTAGACCTTGACATTAATTGTATGACTTGGACTTGATTTATGCTAGACAAAAACTTTTGATCTCTTGACTTGGTAATTTACATAATAGACACAACATACAAAGCAGTATACACAATATTGATATGACAACAAGCTTGATGTTGGTACAACATCAATGATACTTGACATTATAGTTTATTAGAATTTGACTTAATAACCTTGGTATACTAACAAGTGTTGTGTGGACAACAAATTGGTTGTTAGTAGTGTGTGAACTTCACAAGTGATTAGCAAATAGTGAGACTATGCTGACATTTGGATAGTGATCTTGAAGATTACATTACATATCTTGGACTCAAGTCACATTGCTACAACAATTTTATTCTTGACCTTGATAATTGACTTTATAATGATATGGCTATAGCATAAAGGTTGACAACAAGTCTTGCTGTAAGTAATCCTTGATATAGCAATTAGGCATACTTGACAGTGATTTGGCATATTGACTTAACACCTAGACATGCCATATTGACTTGACATCTAGACATGACATATTTGCTTGACACATAGACCTGACATATAGGCATAAAGACTTGAAAGTGAGATAACACTTAGATTGGACATTGATATGATGCTTTGACTTTGACTTGACATGACTAGGCAGTGAAACAAGATAGCAATATTACATGACAACAATCTGGAAGGTACTTCATAACTACATCTGAGTAGTCATAAGACACATGTTGGTAGCCCTCCTTGGGCATAGTTTGAGATCATTGCAAGGAGGTCATAGGGATGACCTAAGGCACCTTGGTTTGAGCTATCATCAATATTCAATACTTGATACTTGCAACGCCATTAGCAGCTTGGAAAAATGATTAATTTGTGAGAAATGCAACACAATTGTAGGTAGTAGAGCAGTAAGTTTATTATTTTGGTACAGCTTGGTTACATGAGAAAATTCTAAATTGGATAAGAAGGTTATGCATTTGTTTGTTTTTGGATTGTGACTGAGAAGAGATAGGTTGTGCAAATAGTGGTTGAACAGTGCAGTGGTCATATTGAACAGTCTTGTGTAGTGATTAGCTTCAACAATTTTGAGTAGTGTGGTTGACTAGACTTGAAAGGATTTACATATTGAGTAGAGCAAGATTATCTTCATTACAATTCTCTTATATTGATTCAGAACATGGGGGATACAGTGTAAAAATTGTGAAACATGGTTCATTGGCTCTTGAGGGTGATTGGAGTCACCTTCAAGTTGGAGCTTGAGAACACTTCAAGGTAGTAGGGTGGTGCTAGGGTAGGTCATAGCCTACACAGGGTGTTGGAGCATCCTTTCAGTGGGAGCTAATAAATCACAGGGCATTAGAGAATCCTTTCGATAGTAGCTGGTAAACAAAGTGTCATATCACTCGTCAGGTTGGGGCTTGACAACTAGGGCATTGGGGAATCCTTCCAGTTGTAGTAGCTTAATAGGGTGTAGAATCATCCTAGAGCCTCCTTCAGTTGGAGCTGAAAACTTGATGTAAGTAATTTTTTTAGAGAGAAAAAGACAATTAATAAGAAGCGTTCGGTGGTTTTTTACCTGAAGGGGGTTTTCAACCTAAATATATTTGTCTACTATCTCTATCTTTCTACATTGTTGTATGGTGTTGTTTACTGTTGATGAATGTTTATGATTATGTACAACAACCCAATCTTCATTATATTAAACCAACTGAGTAATACAACAATCTAGGGCTCTTGTACAAGGGACAATGGCCCTCAATTATCCACATGTACAAGAATACAAGATACAATGACAATCTCGCTACAAGCAAATCATCTATGTCATATCTCAATGTTGCAATTCACCTATGCTACAATGAACACAAGCTTATCTAATCTAGTCTTTTAGGTTGGTCAACACCTAAGCTCTAATATGCCAATGTAGCAACCCATCAATGTACTACACATTAGGCTTCACAACCTCACCCAAACTTCAGCTTTCAAACTCCCTTTATGACTGCTTACCAAGGGCTACTTTGGGTTTCCAACACATTGCCCTCCACTAGTCCAATGGCATCCAATCTGATCATTGTAGGATCTTCTCCTAGAAAAGGCTTTCAACCACCCAGACAAGCCTTCCAATTGGCTCCCACAGGATGAAACCAATTACGTCCACACTAGGACTGATCCAACTAACATCTACTCACAAAAAACACATTACATACCTGACATACCTCCTTTTAAAGTGTTGTAACATCTGTTATCTTGACCGCTCCTAGTTAGGGCACTTGTCACTCTACAACAACCCTAACAAACATGCCCAAACAACCTCTTATTAAATGTGGCCTCCCTCCATACCTTTTTTGTCCAACTCGTTGTAGGATAGGGCTATAACCAACCCTCAAGCCCCAAACTTCTCCCTGTATCCTCTGCAGATGATTGTGGTTACTCCATCACCAAAGTCCCTCTTATATAGGGAAATTCAAGCCTTCGGGCTACCCAAAATTGACAGTTAGGGCTACGGCCTAGCAAGGAGAGATACAAGGAGAATGACTTGAAGAAAATCGAACCTATAGAAAATACTTCGAATTTGTGACACGAATGCAGAAGTTTTAGAGAAATTTGGACCTATAGAAGAGCATATTTTCTAGACTTGTGAAGTTTATTTTTGACCTATGGTGTTTAGCGGACCTGATGTGAATTTTATTGCAAACTTTTTCTTTTACAGACATGTGGAAAATTAGTGTTGCAAAGCTATGGTATATTGCAGATCTAAAGTGATTTTTATTGCAGACACTTTCCTTTTGCAGACTTGTGGAGAATTTTTATTGTAGACTTGAGACGTGTGGAACCACATTTTGGACCTGAGATTTCCATAGAGATTCATTTGTTTTATGGTGATTCCTTACTTTGGACATGCAGAGAATAATTTCAATTCTTGTTTGGACAGAATGTTGAAGCAACATACCTAGCACTTCAATATTTAACTTGTTATTGTGAACCTGAAGAAGCAACAAGTCTCATCATTATAGCTCAGATTTAGAAGCCTGGACTTGTGTAGACCTGAAAACCTGATTGGAGCAGATTGTAGAAGTTTCTTGTGCACCTATTAACAATACATTCTGAAGGCATCTTTGTTGGAGTAAAAATATTTGTCACTGGTGAAGTAAGTTGTTGAATTCCTTTTTTTAATCAAGTTGGAGCTTGACAGGATTGGTGTCCTGTTTTTATCAAGTTAGTGCTTGGAAAATATTTGTAAAGGTTGGACCCTAAATTATTAAGGATTGGATTACTCATCCAAGATTTGTTTCTTGGAAATTTATAAAAGGTTGGAGCCTGATTCGTTGTAAAAGAGGATTGGTGTCCACAACTTTGTGTTAATAAAATCATTTTATTTGTGTTCCTTAACTTCTAATTCAATTTTTGAAAAATATTAACTCACATAAATAAAAATTGAAAGAAAGACTAATTCACCCCCTACCCCTCAGTATTTCCAACACTATCATTGTGTTCGGTCACTCCAGTATTGCCTTAGGTCTTTAATATCCCAATACTACTCGATGAAGTATTGATATACCACTAGGTACATTGCTTCTTTAGACTTGTTAGATGTTTATCCTACTACTATAATGAGTACAATTTGGAACACTCCTTTATGTTATCGTGCCTCTTCAATATGGTATGCTTAATTTATTTTAAAGGGCTGCAAGCATATGTATAAACATATTTGTATATTTTTAATACAAAGCTTCATAAACGAATTATTGTGTTCAGTCACCTTTTCCAATCGAATTTATTTCTTGGAGTCGAATATTACCTCAAAACTTATGATGTTCAGGCCTTACTTATGACAAAATTATGTTGAGGCAACAATGTATGAAGATCTATGTAGTAGAGAACTTTAAGAATCAAAACTATGGACATACCGAGACCCTTTTAGATGTCAACAATTTGAAGCGTAGGTCCATACTTCAGACATAATAAATCACCACAAGAGATACAAATTTAATGCATAGATGTTTGTGTCCAAACAAAAATACAATACTACAAAACAAATGTTCAGGAAACATCGATATGTGTGCTCATAATTATGTTATGGAGATTAGAGTATAAGGCCACAAGATTTAAATGTATTATGGTCACCATTTTGCTTAGATCACACTCTTAAACACCATCAATATATCCACAGATGAAGTTTGAATGCTACAAAGGACGGTATGATCCCAAAACAAAACTTTTGTGCCATGGAAATTACCACACCACTTGGTCTATTCACGATAGATAGTCATGTACCAAACAAAATAAGAGTTCTCTCCTTCATTGGTCTCCAAAATCACAAAGAAATTAATGTATGAGCCCAGAATTTAAGCCCTAATGAGGGTTGAATCTCAGATAATTTTGTTACATATTTGTTGCTCCAAACAAAACCCTTGACATCCCAAAACCCAAACCATAAACCAAGTAAAAAAATTATGCAAATACTGGGAGGGGGGTGAATCAGTATTCATTTTCAATTGTTACTTTTAGAAGTTAAATCAACTATATTTAGAACACGAAATGAGAAATAGGAATAAATACTCTTATTAATATAATATTTATAATGAATCAAGTACAAAATATAGGGCTCCAACCCTTGATGAAGACATTGATCTTCAATTCCCCAAGCTCCAACCTGTTGTCAAGCACCAACTTGGTCTTTTGTGAGGCTCCAACCTCTAGGGAACTAACCCTATCTTCTCAAGGCACTGACCTTGCGTTTATAGGCTCCAACCCCTAGGGCACCAACCCTTCTCTGGTATAGGCTCTGACTTGGATTCTTGAGGACATCGATCCTTTAGGGCTCCAACCCTATCCTTCAAGGCACCTACTTCATTTGTTCGAGGCTCCAACCTTCAAGGCACCAACCCTCTAGGCTCCAACCCACTGTTATACTTTGTATAGATATGTTTTATATTAATTCATGGATCCCAAAATATTCTTCACTGAGTTCTGTAAATCTACAGCTTCACTATAGTCTCCATGCTACATCATCAATGACAATCTGTCTTCATATGAAGGAGTCTTCACAACTCTTCATATTTCCTAACAAAGTCTGCAAAGTTACCTCATGATAATTTAAAAAATGCATCAGGATCTTCAATAATATCTTCAATATCTGTTGATGCTTTTCAACAAGATGTTTGTGCTAGGCCTCAATGTCTGCACACTCTCTGTTTCTACCCTCTGCTCTTACTGTCGCAGTAAACTGCTTCAGGAGTAATTGCTTCAGAGGAGTGAATGTCACTACTTCAGGTTGTGCACTCAAAAACAATCATGTCTATGTAGTATTTTAATAGGTCACTGGTTGTGCTTCTACGTATCCATTATGGTTTGAGCCTTTCAATGAATAACCAAGTCAACAGAATGCTCAACCTTCGACTTCCTTCTTCTTCTGCTAGACCTTCATCTCTATTGACCTTCATCTTCTTCTTTCACTCGCTCAACCTTTGGCTTCCTTTCTTCTGTTCCTTCACATTCATGAGTTGTGAATTTTCCTTCTTCTATGTGATTGATACCTGAGATCCCTACTTGAGGTGAAGCATTTGGCTTATTATTTATACGGGTTTCACCAATACCCAAAAGACACGTTTATTGGAGGGAGGTTGACTTGTTTTATGAGGTCACACATTACAAAATATAGTAAAGACTTGTTTATTTATGGAAATCTCATAGGAGAGGTTGTACTCACATGGAGGTCTCACATTCCACATCATTCCTTTAATCCCGCAATCGCAACTTCACGAAAATCGGAGGTTTTACAAGTGTGCACATGCTCTGTCTTTCAATATTGTGGTACCCCTACTGCCAATGGAGTGGATGCGATGTTCTATTAAATTGTTTTTGATAACTCCGCAGGGTCCATAACTCTATCGCAATCGGCGGTCCGTCAAGTCCATAACTCTATCACAATCAGTGATTTGACATCCCTTTGAAACTTGCGATTCAACGGATGCGATATTACATTATTCATATTATAATGATGCAGCAGGTCTGCAATACTATCACAATCAGTGGATTTGAGTGTAACATTCTTTATGACTTACAATATGTAACTTTCGATAGGTAGATGCGATATTACATTAGGGTTGTTAAGATAAACTATATAGGG
>Ga0181464_1001114_pt1 | contig 13117 bp, 9 predicted proteins | sample InSIn2gowninarea_FD_119074 | JGI IMG/M metagenome (GOLD analysis project Ga0181464, IMG submission 119074) | Clean room microbial communities from NASA Spacecraft Assembly Facility at Jet Propulsion Laboratory, Pasadena, California, USA -... ...
TGATTCCAGAAATTACTGATGTTGAAAAATATGCTCATTATCGTCAAAATCAACATTTACGGAATGCAACTTATAAAGATTTTCATGCCTCTAATTTAGGTGATGCAGGTTTAAAATTTTTGACATTGGACGCAACTATCAATATAAATAAAGATTTTGGCGTACAACGCTGCCAAGTTTTAACATTAGGAACTGTTGCTTGGTCAACTCAGCAAAAAACCCGTACAGATATGTATGTTGTAGAAGCAAATAGCGAGGTATGTCATAACTATCAAGTTTGTGAAAGTTGGTTAAAAGATAAAGCGATCGCCGGACAAAATGGTGGGTTTGTTGCTACAAGCTTTACTAAAGAATTAATTGCGGAAAACTTAGCCAAAAATTTACCTTGGTATTTTGATATTTCAGGCAAAGTAAATAGTAATGAATTGTTCAAAAAATTAGCTTATGAAAGGGAAGGATTATTTAAAGTGATTCAAAAACTTCAAACCGATGAACGAGAAAAACTATTTGTAAAAGCTTGTCATGAGGCAATAAATTATACTTACGGTCAAATTGCTAGTAATACTAAACTTGGTGAAATGCCTAATTTTGAACGTGCCACTATAAAAATTAGAACGGGATTAAGTCGATGTAAAAATTCAGAAATATTCCGAGAATTTATCACTGATTTTTGGTCGCGTGCCGGAAAAATCCCAACTTTACAAGAACATTGGGAAGAATTAATAGAATTTGTAATGCTAGAAAAGAACTGGAAAAAATCTAGAGATTTAGCTGTATTGGCATTAGCTAGTTACAAAGGAACGGGAGGTTTTAATAAAAATGATGATGATGAAGATGTTGTTGATATTGGTCTTTAGTTAACTATTAAAAAATTTCAGCTTAGTTTTTTAGGAGTTTGAAAAAATGTCATTTCATTTATTTGGAAACATATTAACGGGTTACGGGACTGCGGCAAATAATCGCGGTGAAAATGAGGGCAATATTACCACCCTGCAAAAGATTTTATGGAAGGGTGAAGTACATACAACAGTTTCCGCCGAGGCAATTCGTTGGGCATTGCGTTATTACTGGCAAACTTGCGGTAATAACTATCAAGTTAATCGACGTTGGAATGACGATACTAATGATAATACTTGGCAAAATGAAAGTTTTGACGATCGCACTTTTATTGACGATGATGTTTTAGGTTTTATGCGTGCAGAAGGGGCAAAAGTTGAAGCCTCGGAAGAACCAAAAGTAAAAGGGAAAAAACTTGCGCCACCTAAAGGGACAACGACAGCGAAACGAGGAGTTTTAGAAGTTACTCGTGCGGTTTCTACAACGCCTTTTAGTGGAGACTTGACATTTAACTCTTTGAGTGGCAAAAAAGGCAGAACTTCCCTTTATGGCACAGAAGTTCATGCAACTTGCTATCAATATGGCTTTGCTTTAACGCCGGAAAGATTAAAAGATGAATCTCGCACTCTAGCCGTATTAGATGGTTTGAGTGCTTTAGGAGAAGTTGCAGGCAATCATGCACGTTTTCTTTATGACTTTGCTCCTGAAAGCTTGGTATTACGCTGGACTCATGATTTTTCACCGCGTATTTTGTACTGCTTTGAAGAAAATGATGGGGAAATCTCCCTTGGAGAATTAATTAGAAAAGTCAAAAATCAAGACATTGAACCAGAAGAACTATGGATAGCTGGTACTGTCAGCCAATTAGAGGAAGTCAAAGAATTAGAGCAACTAGGTGTAAAGATTTTTCCCGGCGTTAAATTAGCTGTACAAAGCATGAAACAAGTTATTGCTAGAGATTTACAACTACCCCAATTAGAGTTAATCCGATGAGCGGCGCAACCGATAAAATTTTGGCATTAGAAGTTGAAGTACCTATTGCTTGCTTTCGTCAATCTCGCGCTAGAGAATACGCGGAAACTTACCCCTGTCCGCCACCTTCAACAGTTTACGGGATGTTGTTATCAATAGTGGGAGAAACCGACAGATATAAACATTGTGGCGTGAAATTAGCGATCGCTCTGCTTTCCCAACCGCAAAAATCAACAGTTATCCGCACCTTTCGCCGCTTTAAAAAAAAAGACATCCACGATCCAACTAATGCTAGACCAGATTATCAAGAATTACTAACCGATATTAGGTTTATTACTTGGATCGATTCTCAAACCGATAAATCTCAACTAGGGTTATCAGAACGATTACAACAAGCATTTGCTAATCCTGCAACAGTTGAGCGTTTTGGTGGTGTATGTTTGGGAGAAAGCCGAGACTTGGTAAATTCTGTAACGATATTGTCGGAAAAAGAGCCTAGTCAATCTCTGCAATGGTTGGTGCAAGACGAAGATGGGTTATTAACTTTACCTTATTGGGTGGATCATGTTGGTTCTAAAGATACCCGATGGCAAAGATATTTGATACTTAAACCCTCAGAATTTTCTCATCCTCCTAAGTCTGCTTGGACGGTGATTGAGTCAAACTAAAATTATTAAATTTTTAAATGATGAATTTATCCCCAAAAACCAACCATGACTCAACTTAAAACCCAACTTACTCTTGAAGAATTCCTCGCACTCCCGGAAGGAGACATTATTTACGAATTAATTGATGGAGAAGCTGTACCCAAATTTAAAAACGATCCAATGTCACCAAAATTTTTTCATAGCTCGATAACAGGTGCATTGTTTATACTACTGTCTGCCTGGGCGCAAGGAAGGGGACGAGTTGCTATTGAATGGGCGATTAAGCTGACACGCAATCAACAAGGATGGATTCCTGTACCCGATTTAACCTATGTTTCCTATAATTGCCTACCTGCCGATTGGTTGGAAGACGATGCTTGTCCTGTTGTACCGGAATTAGTTATTGAAATTATTTCTCCTGGTCAAACTTTTGGAGCAATGACTGAAAAAGCTACCGATTATCTTAAAGCAGGAGTGTCTAGGGTTTGGGTTGTGGATGCACTCGCCAGAGCTATTACTATTTTTTATCCTGACAGTCCACCAGATACGACAAAGGGTAACGATACTTTAGCTGATACTGTACTAGCAATAACGTTTACACCTGAAGATATTTTTCAACAAGCTAGAATCCCTTAGTTTAAAATCTCCTTCCCTTTGATGTCGTAAGGCGCTAAACCAAAATTACCTTACAGGCATTTATGCAAATAGACACTGAAACCATCCGAGTTTCTGCTCTCCACGCTTTAGCCTATTGTCCGCGTCTATTTTACCTCGAAGAAGTCGAAGAACTTTACACCCAAGACGCGGCAGTATTTGCCGGACGCAGACTACACGCAGAACTAGAAAAACAAGAAGATGGGGAATGGGAAGACTTATTTTTGACAAGTATAGAACTGGGTATACGAGGACGAGTTGATACTCTGCGTACCCGCGATCGCCAAACTATACCCTACGAACACAAACGGGGAAAGTGTCACCGCGATGAAAACAAGCAACCCCAGGCTTGGGAAAGCGATCGCCTACAAATCCTTGCCTATGCTTGTCTATTAGAATCAGCCCTTGAGATATCTATTACAGAAGGTCGCATTCGCTACCATGCCGATAATGTATTAGTGCGCGTACCTGTGGATGATTTGGGACGATTAGAAGTTAGAGAAGCGATCGCCAAAGCTCGGTTACTCAAGCAATCTACCCATCGACCACCAGTAACCGATAACGAACGTTTGTGTACTCGTTGTTCTCTTGCTCCCGTCTGTTTGCCTGAAGAAGCGCGTCTAGTACACGAGCGCGAATGGCAGCCAGTGCGCTTATTTCCCAAGGACGACGATCGGCAAATAGTTCACGTTCTTGAGCCTGGAACTAGGGTTGGGAGAACAGGAGAGCAAATTAAAATTGAGCGTCGCGATCGCCCTTTAGAGACTATACCCGCTCGTCAAGTCGCTCAATTGGTACTGCATAGCTTTTCCCAAATTTCTACCCAAGCGCTGCATTTTTGCGCCGAACAGGGAATTGGCGTACATTTTGTTTCTGGTGGGGGTCGATACTTGGGTAGTTTCGATTATAGAAATGGCAGCATTCAACGTCGCAAACAGCAATATGCGGCTTTAAGTTCGCCTGACAAATGCCTAGAATTGGCTCGTAAACTTGTAATTTGTCGCGCTCAAGGACAGCGTAAATTTTTGATGCGAGGGAAGGGTAAAGCAAGGGAAAAATTGACAAAAGTAATCGCTCAAATGAAAGCTGTATTAAAACTTGTTTCCCAAGCAAAATCTTTAGAATCGCTGTTGGGGTATGAAGGAAATTTAGCTGCTCTCTATTTTGATGCCATACCTGCGTTAATTTCTGCTGGTGTACCGCGAGAAATGGCTTTTGACCACCGAAACCGTCGCCCTCCCAAAGATAGGTTTAATGCTCTATTGAGTTTCGGTTACTCGCTGCTAATTAAAGACGTAATGAACGCCATATTGACGGTAGGACTAGAACCTGCGCTAGGTTTTTACCACCAAGTGAGATCGCAAGCTGCGCCTTTGGCTTTGGATTTGATGGAGATTTTTCGCGTTCCTTTGGTAGATATGATTGTGATGGCTTCTGTCAATCGCGGAATTTGGGATGTGAAGTCAGATTTTAATATTCGCGGACAACAGGTATGGTTAAGCGAAACAGGTTCGCGCAAGTTTGTAGAAATCTACGAAAATCGCAAGCAAGAAACTTGGAAGCATCCGGCGACGGGTTACTCCCTTACCTATCGGCGTTTGCTGGAATTGGAAGTGCGATTGCTGGAAAAAGAATGGATGGGTGAGGGTGGTTTGTTTGCTCAATTGATTGTGCGGTGAGGTGTAGCATTGAGCGAACTTAAAAATTGTTACCTTATTTGTTATGACATTCGTGCTTCAAAACGTTGGCGCAAGGCTTACAAGCTATTAGAAGGATATGGGGAGCGGGTGCAATATTCAATTTTTCGTTGTTTTTTGAGCCAGCGCGATCGCGAAAAATTACGTTGGGAGTTAGAGACGGTTCTGGCAAAGGAAGACAGTATTTTGTTTGTGCGTTTAAGCGATCGTTGTTTGCAAGATATACCTAAATACAATCGACCAGGGACGTGGGAAAACACAAATAAGCCTTTTTTGATTGTTTGAAAAATGCAAGCATCTCTGTTTGTTGAAGCGATCAAAGTACAGGCGAAGTCTGAAATATTTGCCAATACTGTATTTGACAAACTTTTTAGGTGTTGGAGATACTTGCAAAATTTGCAACCTCTTTAATATCAAGGCATTGGGTTAATAGAGTTTGGCTAGACTTAAGGAAAAATTGGTAAGTTTTAGTGTTGTATTGTTTTTCTTGGGGAGGTGCTTGTAAACTTGGACTAGAGCGCTTAGTTGTGAAGGTTTTTTGCGATCGGCGTGATTAAACCTTAGATGCCGTAAGGCGTTGAGCACAGGGTGAACTGTTATATTTAGCTCCGCCGCGACCGGTGATTAAACCTTAGATGCCGTAAGGCGTTGAGCACTGCGTTGAGGCTTGGTTAAATAAACTCTCGGTTAATCGTGATTAAACCTTAGATGCCGTAAGGCGTTGAGCACTATTTTATTCTTGGAATCCTCCCCAAACCGCTCCCAGTGATTAAACCTTAGATGCCGTAAGGCGTTGAGCACTTACTTGCCAAAAGATTTAGAATCTTCTGATTATTGTGATTAAACCTTAGATGCCGTAAGGCGTTGAGCACTTTTTAGTCGAATAGCCTGATTTTAGGTATTTTTTGGTGATTAAACCTTAGATGCCGTAAGGCGTTGAGCACCGTTGCACAAGTATCAAAGTATCTAAGCTGTAGCTGTGATTAAACCTTAGATGCCGTAAGGCGTTGAGCACTTAATAAATTCGTCTTGCATCTCCCTACGTGAGCTTGTGATTAAACCTTAGATGCCGTAAGGCGTTGAGCACAAAAGATACAGACTCAGTACAACAGCACGATACAGTGATTAAACCTTAGATGCCGTAAGGCGTTGAGCACTTGAATAGCCCTAATTTCTGCCTTGGTTTTATCGTGTGATTAAACCTTAGATGCCGTAAGGCGTTGAGCACGTGTATTAGCATCCAGCGCAATTGGGTAGTTTAATGCGTGATTAAACCTTAGATGCCGTAAGGCGTTGAGCACAATTTTGTATAGGCGAAATAGAATTTTATGGAACGTGATTAAACCTTAGATGCCGTAAGGCGTTGAGCACGTGGACTTAATTGCTTCAGTTTTTCCTAGCACTCGTGATTAAACCTTAGATGCCGTAAGGCGTTGAGCACATACTTCCTCTATCCGTTGCTCTATTTGTGGCTGGGTGTGATTAAACCTTAGATGCCGTAAGGCGTTGAGCACCGAATAGCTGCAACTTCTACTATTGTCGCTAAGTGTGATTAAACCTTAGATGCCGTAAGGCGTTGAGCACCGATCGCACCCTTAATCGCGCTATTATTCCCCAACGTGATTAAACCTTAGATGCCGTAAGGCGTTGAGCACTACGATCAGATACTAGCCGTTGATGAATTAGCTTGTGATTAAACCTTAGATGCCGTAAGGCGTTGAGCACGATAACCAGCCCCAGTAACTTCAATATTTGATACGCGTGATTAAACCTTAGATGCCGTAAGGCGTTGAGCACTTAGCTTGTTCAAGAGCAAAAGCAAGCATTTTCCAAGTGATTAAACCTTAGATGCCGTAAGGCGTTGAGCACCTTAAAATTCCGATTGTCATTTCCTTTATAATTTGGTGATTAAACCTTAGATGCCGTAAGGCGTTGAGCACTCAGTTGTATTTTTCTCGCAAATTTGCAAGATTAAGTGATTAAACCTTAGATGCCGTAAGGCGTTGAGCACCCAGTATCAAAAGCTTTATTTGCAGTGCTTGCAACTGCGTGATTAAACCTTAGATGCCGTAAGGCGTTGAGCACACTATTACGGGAATCGCTGGCGACATCGGCAGTGGCGTGATTAAACCTTAGATGCCGTAAGGCGTTGAGCACTGTAAGTCTGGGCATCTGTAGCAAATACTTAGTGGTGTGATTAAACCTTAGATGCCGTAAGGCGTTGAGCACCTAACATGCCAGGAAGCGCTGGCTGTGTCGTGCTAAGTGATTAAACCTTAGATGCCGTAAGGCGTTGAGCACCGAGCGTAACTTGTGATGTAGCTGTTTTTTGGTCGTGTGATTAAACCTTAGATGCCGTAAGGCGTTGAGCACTACCGGGGGTAGGGAAAGATAAATCAGCCGCCGGACGGTGATTAAACCTTAGATGCCGTAAGGCGTTGAGCACGAAATTTATGCTATCACAAAAAGCCACCTTTACAGAATGTGATTAAACCTTAGATGCCGTAAGGCGTTGAGCACTTAATAGAGATAAAGTAATTACTTCAGATTTTTTCGTGATTAAACCTTAGATGCCGTAAGGCGTTGAGCACAATCTTTAAGTCGGTAACAGAGTGTCTTTCTCTACGGTGATTAAACCTTAGATGCCGTAAGGCGTTGAGCACGGGTGAAAAAACAAAAGTAATCCGCGTCCCTGAATCGTGATTAAACCTTAGATGCCGTAAGGCGTTGAGCACTTTTATTTCTTTTGGGAGACACTAAAATTTATAGCGTGATTAAACCTTAGATGCCGTAAGGCGTTGAGCACAAAGTAGCGATCGCATCCTTGCGAAATCTCCAAGCGTGATTAAACCTTAGATGCCGTAAGGCGTTGAGCACAGTAGTTTAGGCGATTTTGATGCAGCTAAGTATTATGTGATTAAACCTTAGATGCCGTAAGGCGTTGAGCACTTTGTCAGGCTATTAGACGAGTAGTTGGCAACTCGAGTGATTAAACCTTAGATGCCGTAAGGCGTTGAGCACATACAACCTTCTGCTAAAAACGATGTGATTAATAAGTGATTAAACCTTAGATGCCGTAAGGCGTTGAGCACCTGTAAAACCCAAACTAAAAACAAATCAAAAAGAGTGTGATTAAACCTTAGATGCCGTAAGGCGTTGAGCACCTACAAGCGTTGAAATAAATAGCACAGCCCTTTATGTGATTAAACCTTAGATGCCGTAAGGCGTTGAGCACCGATCGCCACTCCATCATTCCCCAACATACTTATGTGATTAAACCTTAGATGCCGTAAGGCGTTGAGCACGGATTCACTTTGTAGTCAATGCGATCGCCACTCCATGTGATTAAACCTTAGATGCCGTAAGGCGTTGAGCACTATCAGATTTTTTAGGCGATCGCATAGAGGACGATAGTGATTAAACCTTAGATGCCGTAAGGCGTTGAGCACAAGACCGCTCCCAAAATGGTACTTATAGTACCAAAAGTGATTAAACCTTAGATGCCGTAAGGCGTTGAGCACCGTCGTCCCGCGCTAAAATGGAAAACTTACTTCTGTGATTAAACCTTAGATGCCGTAAGGCGTTGAGCACTCATTTCACTAACCTACAATCATGTCTATTCACTAGTGATTAAACCTTAGATGCCGTAAGGCGTTGAGCACCGATCGCCGAGCAGTTATCTCCTGCTGATGGAGACGTGATTAAACCTTAGATGCCGTAAGGCGTTGAGCACTTGCGAACAGATTGAAGAATTTGCAAAGGCTATAGCGTGATTAAACCTTAGATGCCGTAAGGCGTTGAGCACAGGAGTACTTTTTTCTTCAATCCCCTGGTGGATATGTGATTAAACCTTAGATGCCGTTAGGCGTTGAGCACTGCTGTAATATTGCGACCTACAGAAAGTTCTGGATGTGATTAAACCTTAGATGCCGTTAGGCGTTGAGCACTGTTGGAGGCGAAGTTTGAGGAATTGGAGGCGAAAAGTGAATAAACCTCAGATGCCGTTAGGCGTTGAGCACCTATCGTCTAGAGCAATAAGGGTTACGCCAAACTTGTGAATAAACCTTAGATGCCGTTAGGCGTTGAGCATGCTACTCTCACAATTGATGAAGTTGGTATTTTTGCGATTAAACCTTAGATGCCGTAAGGCGTTGAGCACAGCCTTCAGGAAAGAGGGATTATTACTGGCAAAACTGTGATTAAACCTTAGATGCCGTAAGGCGTTGAGCACTAAGTTGTATAGAAAACAAAATCAAATTTATATGGTAGTGATTAAACCTTAGATGCCGTAAGGCGTTGAGCACATAACTCAGGCACACATGAAAACACTCATTCTCAGAGTGATTAAACCTTAAGATGCCGTAAGGCGTTGAGTACCTGCTACACAGCACGTATATTTCTTTAGCTGCTAATGCGATCGCACCTCCAATGCGACAAGTCGCCCAACCCTATAAAAACTTACATCTGTATTTGCTTATGTAAAGAAATAAAAATGTTTTAAACTTTATACAAAAAATATTCGTACTTTTAAGGGAAAGGTTATAAAAAAATATTTCTATGCAGAAAAATCAATTAGGATTAGCTTTTTTAGTAAGTGTAGGGCTGGGGACACTAGGTTTTATTGGTGCTACTAACGCACAAAGCATACCCCTAAAACCGAATCTAACAAATTTAAGAGCGGTAGAAAAGTCCTCAAACAATCAGGCTATGGGGATTATTGAATCTGTAAGTAGTACCTCTATGAACGTGCAGTTTGCGGACGGTAACACTAAATCCTATCCCCTAAATCGGCAAGTATTTAGTTCGCTCAAACCAACTAAAGGCATTGCTATTATCTTAGACAAAGATACTGAAGTAGGAGTTTCTAGGGGAGGGCGACCGTTGCAAGCCTTTAACGGTCGTATAGTAGATATCAAGGACAATAGCCTTAGCATCCTGCTAACTAGCGGTCAGGTTAAAACTATTACCATCCAACCAAAGTTTGCAACTCAGCTAAAAAATCTCCAGAGGACAACAGACGTAACTTACTTACCAATTACTGGAGTAGTTAGCGATCGCAGTCCTCTAAGTGCTATTAACTATAAACCTTCTACTCCTACAAATCCTCCCACAACCCAGATGGCGATGAGAATAGCTAATGGTACTAATGCTAAGGCTAAATATAGCGATTTGCTCCTAGCTTGCCAAGGGAGAAAAGTTGAAGCCGAGAAACTAAAGGCGCTTCAAGATGTAGCAAATAATGTTGTGCGCTTCGATCGCCTTGAAGTTGTAGACATTAACGATGTATTAAAAGGTCAAGAGATTAAAGCTTTTCAACAGAGACACGCTCAACATAACGCCGAAGAAGACCGCATTCTAGAAAACGCATTAAATAACGTCAGCGTTGCCGTTTCCAACAGTAACGACATTATGACCTTAGAACAAGCACTTTTAATGCGTCAAGTCAACAAAAAAAGTATTATTGGGATCAAAGTCCCCGATGACATATATTACAGCAAAGTATTTATTTTCTACGATTCCACACTGAATTAGGCAATTACCCATGCTGCTAAGTAATTCTCGGTTTTGAGTTATTAGGGTAATTTTAGGTTTTAGCGATCGCCTCAGTTAATTTTGGCTGCTTGGCGATCGCTAGGCAATTAATTTGCAGCAATTCTCGAACAAGTAACTGATTGAACACCTGTGCTGGAAACACTAACATTCACTTCACCTTTAGCTAGGCAAGTAGTAAGTTTATTTCCGTTTCTTATTTGCAAGTTACGGGCAAGAGTACAGCTTTTAAACTGTCCTTTCTCATCAAAGGATATATATTCTTTTTGCTGGCAAGCAAAGTTATTATTGTTTAATCCTATGTTAGTATCACTACTCAAAATGCAACTTGATAGCGACCCATTTGAGTGATTATTAGCAGTATTAGCTTCGCAAGAAATGGCAGCAAAAGCGGATTGAGGCATTGTAATAATAGAAATTAAGCTCAATGCAGACATGGCTACTTGTATTAATTTTGACATGATAGCAAGGCAAGTAAATTGATGTATTACTTGCCTATTTTCAGCTTGAGCTACTTCAACAGCCTCCGCACTAATACGGTATTTAACATAAATTTTTGGCGAATTTACTTAATAGGCAAAATGATAATACCTAGTGCCATTGTTTAATTTAATTTTTCGCTTCCAAATTACTGCTATAAATTTTTAATCTAAACTAAAATCGCTAAGTAAAGCTAATTGATTAGGTTCAGTAACTATAACTTGCCAGCTTCCATCTCCTAATCTTTTTGGGGCTACATTTTTTATTTGGACAGATTCATCTACAGCATCTATAGGATTAATAGGAATTTGATTGAGTGTCTGTCTTGAAACTGTTACTCTATACACCGCATTTGCTGAAGTTACTACCTTAAACTCTACACTTTCTGAAGTTGATACTGTATATTCTGTAACTTTTCCTTGAATAATATTTTGCAGCCTATTTTGCTCTTTACAAAATACATTTACTGTTTTATCAAAGCTTAGAGAATTTAACTTAAATTCGGGGCAGCTTAATATCGATTCTGTTCTATAAACAATTTTTCTCAACTCACTATAATCAGGAATTTTACCCGCTCCATAGTTAGCTTGAGCGCGAACTTCTGGCGGTGCGTTTAATAAAATATTGCTAATTCGTTTGCGATCGTTATTAGACAAGTTGGGAGATAAATAAACCCCAGCACCAGGAATAGCTTTACTAATATGAATTATTCTTAGTTGGGGATCGTCTTTAACAACATCATATCTACTAGATGCGATATCAACTTGTCCCGATTTAACTAATTTTCTAGTTTCTGTAGGGCTGTACCCTGTATCTATACGCAAAGATTTACCATACAAAGTATAAATTGGTAAATGAAATGTAGGAGCCGATTCAGGACTTCCTAAAGCGATGGTAGTATTGGGATTAATATCAGCAATAGATTGAATATCGCTATCAGCACGGACATACAAAGCCGCTCGATAATAAAGAGATCGATCGGGATACATGGTTGCAATACCGAAGTATTTATTGTCTTCAGCGACAATCGAAAATATTGGCGATCGCGTAAAAGCAATATCCCATTTTTTATTAGCTATACGTTGAGAATTTTGCAAGTAAGGCGTATCTCTATCAATTTCAACCTTAATATTTAGTTCTTTTTGTAAGTAAGCTGCTAATACACTATAATTTTCATTTTTTGGCGGACTTGCGATCCCAATAACTAATGGCGCAACTGCCAAGTTTTTATAGCAATTATTCCAAACTCTTTTTTCGCTTGAATTGGGACAAGGTTTATTTAGTTGCCAAATCTTAAAAATACCTCCACCAATAGCTAACGAGATCGCTAAACCAATGGCAGACAAAATTATTGCTTTATTTTTACTTTTAGAAAGTAGTTGCATTTTGAAGAAGGGCAAAATACTGTTTTAGCGGTAGTCTGCTAAGTCTTATTGCGTTTACCTACTTATTGTATAAACCTAAATCAACTTTGCCGTCTTAATCGACTTCACACTAAAGTAGTATTTTAGGCAATTCATAAATTAGTAATGCACGTAATAGATAAATTGTCAACTACAAAAGCCTGGTCAAAAGCGATCGCCAAACCCGCTACAGAATTTGCTGAGTCAAAGTTACAGGTTATTTCTGGCAGCATCCCCGACCGCTTACGAGGCACGTTGTACCGCAATGGGCCAGCAAGGTTAGAGCGTGGCGGTATTCGAGTGGGACACTGGTTTGATGGCGATGGCGCAATTTTAAGGGTAAATTTTAGCAATGAAGGCGTAACCGGGAATTATCGTTACGTGCAAACGGCAGGCTACGAAGAAGAAGCAACGACGGGTAAATTGCTTTATGGCAACTATGGCATGACGGCTCCCGGTGCATTCTGGAATCAATGGTTAAAACCAATCAAAAATGCTGCTAATACATCTGTTTTGGCGTTACCTGACAAACTTTTGGCGCTATGGGAAGGGGGGAAACCTCACGCCTTAGATTTGCAGACTTTGGCAACGAAGGGAATGGATAGTTTAGATGGGTTGGAAAGTAATTTAGCTTATTCTGCCCATCCTAAATGCGATCGCCAAACGGGAGAAATATTTAACTTTGGTGTAAGTCCGGGTGTTGATGCCATATTAAATATTTATAAAAGCGATCGCACGGGCAAAATTATTAAAAAGTCTGCAACCAAGCTCAATGGCGTACCTTTAGTTCATGATTTTGTTTTGGCGGGGCAATATTTAGTATTTTTTGTCCCACCAGTGCGCGTAAACCCATTACCCATGTTATTTGGATTGAGCA
>Ga0181464_1001115_pt1 | contig 13113 bp, 10 predicted proteins | sample InSIn2gowninarea_FD_119074 | JGI IMG/M metagenome (GOLD analysis project Ga0181464, IMG submission 119074) | Clean room microbial communities from NASA Spacecraft Assembly Facility at Jet Propulsion Laboratory, Pasadena, California, USA -... ...
ACCTTGGCACAGTTATGATCAGCGACTATTATCCACTTGCCGGCTTCCAAACGGGATACCTCGCAGCCCGACTCGGCCCGCAGACTGCCACTAACTACCTTTTGAACGGTATGAACGCCAAGGTCGATGGATCTGCTGGCACTCGAGCCAAGTTTACGTTCACAGCTGGCAAGAAACACAAAATGAGGCTAATTAACACCTCTACTGATCATCACTTCAAGGTTCAGATTGACGGACACAAACTGTGGGTTGTTGCGGCAGATTTGGTCGCTATCCAGCCATATATGGTCTCCGAGCTCAGCATTAATGTCGGTCAACGTTACGATGTCATTGTTGTTGCTGACCAGACGGCTTCCAACTATTGGTTCCGAGCTATGCTTGCAAGTGATTGCTCGTTCGGTGCTAACGCTGGTACTGGCACTGCCAATGGTGTCATCTCGTACTCGGGTGCTGCTTCCGCCCTACCTACAACCAAGGCATCCACTCACAGCGATGCTTGCGTTGACGAGTCACTTGGTGCTCTCGTTCCTGTCGTTGCCAAATCAGTTGATTCTGGCTCGTTCGCAAGCTCTGTTGTCACTGAGACCTTGGGCGCCAACGTTCTCACCAGCAACAACGACACCGTGTTTCAATGGACTATTGGCGGTATTAGCCAAGTGATCGACTGGAGCAGTCCCACACTCCAGTCGGCTGCCAATGGACTTACTACCTTCGACGCCTCCCGACACGTGGTAACACTCCCCAATGCCAACCAGTGGGTCTACTTTGTTCTCTACAACGCTTTCTTCATGCCTCATCCTGTAAGTCTGAACATCATCTTCTCACGGTGTAGTTACTAACTGATGTGTAGATGCATCTCCACGGTCACGACTTCGCTATTCTTGGTGCCGGCAGCGGCTCTTTCAGTGCTGCCAGCAACATGGGTCAGCTCAACTTCAAGAACCCACCTCGCCGAGACGTCGTAACCCTTACAGCTCGCGGCTGGACTGTCATCGCGTTCCAGACTGACAACCCTGGAGCATGGCTCATGCACTGCCACATTTCATGGCACGCCGGTGGTGGTCTTTCCCTCATGTTCTTGGAACGACCAACCGAGATTCCAGGCCTCTACGCCAACACCGTCACAAGCTCTGCCTTTACGAACACTTGCAGCAATTGGGCGAAGTATGCTCCCAGCATGGTTTACAAGCAGAGCGACTCAGGGCTCAAACGCCGGGAGCTCATTGACGGTATCGAGATGGAAGTGCTTGAGGACTTGCCAGAACGACGACGAGAGGAAGCTGCTGTCAAGGCACACATGAACCAGCACGTTCGCCGACATGCTAGGTCTATGATCTAGATGGTACTGCGTTAAGAACTATGGCAAGGGTACATTCTGTTGATATAGCCATCTTTGTACACATAATATAGTCGGAAGACTTGAAATACCAGTAACGTCTCGCCAGAGACTTGACACCCTTAAATTTGATAAGCTCACGAAACTGTTTAGTGTTTCTCAATCTCGTTTTCTCTGTCTGTCGTTGCCCACGACTTCTGTTTGTACCGTAGATTCGGCGCCCAGGCATGGCCATGGTAAAACATCGACCGTCCATTCTTGAATTCGTGGTATACATGCCAACAAGTAACTTCCATCCGCCCGGTCGTCCAATGACAGTCACACCAAATCTCTGTAGTATTCACAAGGTCCACCAGCTACAGTACAATCGCGGCGGCAGTCAAAGGAAACCCCACCTTCAAATTGAGCCGAATCTTGACCGAATCCCATGTTGATAATCGGCAGCTTCCGGCGTGCCTCGGTTGCCCGGCCTGGCGGGCATTGGCTGGTCTTTACATCTTTCTGCTTCCGAAGCTCGAGCTCTGTATCCCCTGCGTCACGAGCATAAACTCAACTTTTGTCCGTGCTCCGAATGTTCTTACAGTACCTCGAACCGCGTGCCGAGAAAAAAGTTTGGAAAACAAAATCCACAACAGTCGATTTGTAAACACCACATAAGGAGCTTGTGGGAAAGCATTCTGGAGGGGCAGCCAGTACTAGCTTCTAATCCTCAAGGTCTTGCCGTCGACCACGTTTCATCGAACAGGAATATACCGCACCAAAACAGACGACATAGCTTACCTTTCTGTTGGCCTATTTTGCTGCTGCAGTCGGACACGATAGACAACCCTTTCCACATTCACGAAGCTCAATCACGCGGGATCCTTCATTCAGAACCTCATCTACCGCTGCGCTTGTCCTCGGACTCGCACGACCTCAACTTCGACAAGCTCGCAAAATCCCACCTGCTCCTCGGCAACGCTTGTAGCAACTCACGACCGCTCCAACACGCTCGTCTAGCCTACCATGGCTCCCACATCTCTAGATGAGGTGAAATCTCAAGCACAAGACACTGCAAAATCAATACAAAACAGAGCATCTGAGCTCAAATCCCAGATCCCGACCTCTATAGATGAGCTCCCATCAAAAGAAGAGGTGAAGGAGGAAGTTCAAAAACAAGCCAAATCCGCCGCCTCGGGCCTCCGCTCCCTAGCAGCCGGTGGTGTCGGTGGTATTTGCGCCGTCGTAGTCGGCCACCCATTCGACCTCGTCAAGGTCCGTCTACAAACAGCCGACAAGGGCGTCTACACAGGAGCTCTCGATGTCGTCCGCAAAACAATCGCCCGAGAAGGCATGGTCCGAGGTCTATACGCCGGTGTCTCCGCACCTCTAGTAGGTGTAACGCCCATGTTCGCAGTCTCCTTCTGGGGCTACGACATGGGCAAGAAACTCGTCGACGCCACAACCACAGTCCCAATCAAAAACAACACACCCCAATACAGCATCGGCCAGATCTCCGCCGCAGGCTTCTTCTCCGCCATCCCCATGACCCTCATCACCGCACCCTTCGAGCGTGTCAAAGTCCTCCTGCAAATCCAGGGCCAGAAACAACTCGCGCCAGGCGAGAAACCAAAATACAGCGGCGGCGTAGACGTCGTGCGCCAACTCTACAAAGAAGGCGGCATCCGCTCCGTCTTCCGCGGTTCAGCCATGACCCTTGCCCGCGACGGCCCCGGAAGCGCAGCTTACTTCGCAACATACGAGTACATAAAGCGCAGCCTCTCGCCGAAAGACGCGGAGGGCAATGCCACGGGCGAACTCAGCTTATCTGCCGTCGTGGCCGCAGGAGGTGCTGCCGGTGTAGCGATGTGGATCCCTGTGTTCCCGATCGACACTATCAAATCGAAACTGCAATCTGCGGCTGGTAATCCTACGATCGGCGGCACGATACGAGAGGTTTATGTTAGGGGTGGTGTCAAGGCTTTCTTCCCGGGTTTTGGACCCGCGCTGGCGAGAGCCGTGCCTGCTAATGCTGCTACGTTCTTGGGCGTGGAGCTCGCGCACAAGGCTATGAATAACATGTTTGGTTGAAAAGGGGTAACAAGCCGATAAGCAGCCCCAACTATGAATACGGAGACGATATCCGGTCAGCAATGAAAACCGAGATGGCTTGCTTTCGCCCGTGGCCAAGACACTCCACAGGAGCCTCGCGTTCTCTATGGGACAGCTACTCACCGCACGCCCAGCCGCCATGTATGAATGTAGGCCAGGCTCAAGCTCAATTTCATTGCCAGACAAAGACTGTAATCATTTTTCCTTAGCCCAAACACGGTATGCGAAAAGCACAGCTTGGCAGAGACAGCAGATCCGCACAAAAAAGACGTAGTAGGCCCAAAGACTTATGAGTGCATCAAGCCTTAGCTACCGGGGTGTGTCATGTCCAGCACTGATGAGATGTTTGTGCTTGTATTCGAAAGTATATATAGTGTAAGAAAGAATACCTAGATAAGGAGAAGAAGAATTGGACGAATGAAGCTCGTTTGTAAACTTCGTGAACGAAGCCTTTTATTCAATTGTATAAATTTCGCTCGATTGTCACTGTGATCGTGTACATACATCCTTGTTCCTCTACAACAGTCAGTGCCTAAAGTACCGTACCTACGGTAATGGTTGTTCTCTTCTTTGTGCTATCTATCAGTGTCCTCGTGATGCTTTCCCCTTCCAACTGCCGTGTCAACACTAGTTTCTTCCTTTGCATTCACACCTCCTACTGGTTTCTTCCCTCTCGTACTTTCAAAACCGCGAGCTCCATATTACCACTCAACAGGCCAATCGTCTCCCCACCAACTCATGCCTTCTAAAATAACCGCGATCACAATATCAGTCTCGCTCCCCAAATCAGACCCCCCTCGCCGATCGTTCCAATAAGCAGCACCACAATCCCGATAACAGCACCCGTCAATACTCGCGCCCTTGCATCCGCCTGCCAAACACCACTCCCATCGTGCTGTCCTACTCGCTGAGCAACATGCTTATCCATACCCGGCCTTATCCCTGGCACACCGAAGAACACCCAGATCATCGCGGCGAAGAGAGCGGACAGAATGTTTAGCAAAGTCAGGACCGCTATCATTCCGATGCGATAACGATGGTGGAACGATATCGTCACGATTTTGGTTTGGCTTTCGTTGGAGCTGTTTGAGCCTGAGGCACTGTGGCGGGATGCTGAGTAGAGTGAGTTGGGCCAGAAGAAGGAGCGGCAAGGACTTGCGGAGTTGTGTAGTGTGGCGGCCGCGGCGGTGAGAGCAGTAGGTGAGTTTGTGTGCGACGACGTCAGGACGGGGTGGTTCTCGTGCCGAGAGTTGAGTAAGGGAAGACGTGGAATGGCTGGGCTGTAGATGAAATTGAAGGATGAGGCGTCACTGGCTGTGCTGAAGCGTTTGGTTGGGTCAGCGTTGTTAATGTCGCGGTCGGTGTGGAGGGATTTGTTATTACTTGAGGCACGGGAATGGTGCGTTGAATGAGTGTGTGAGGAAAGGCGCTTGAGGCTATCGATGTGACGGATAGGAGCGCCATCCTTCTTGATGCAGTTGGTATTACCACTGTTTCTGGGAGAAATAGCAGAGACAGTAGTTGTCGGAGCTGCGTGTCGTGGATTGTTGTTACGGAGCCAAATTACCCATTCTTTGCGCTTACGACCCAGGGATGGTTTGTGGAAATGTTGCACGAAGCTGATGTTATCGAAGTCGGTATCATTGTAGTCGATTGGAGAGGTGACCGTAGCGTACTCTACTTGACGGACTAGAGTAAAGAGAAGACGGCGGAGACCTAAGAGTTGACGAGAGTAGGCTTTGCGAATCTCATGGAAGAGCAGTTCGTCATCGAAGGTGCTTTTGTCAGTGATCTGGATCTCGATAGTGGTGCGTGCCAGTGGATGGTTGAGGAGAGAAAGGTCAACGAAAAGGATTTCAGGACGTTCAGGGGATGGAAATCGATCCTTTTCTCCAATACTTCGAGACACTCCATCAGGCGCAGAGAGCTGGGTGAATGATACCACTCGCGACCGTCTGTCTTTGGCCTGGTTAGCTCTCTTCGTGTCATCAGAGCTGGAGTTCGAGTTGTTGCGGTCGCAGTGCGAATCACTATTGACACTAGTCTGATCACTAGCGCGGCGCTGTGGGTAAGGCGTTGTGACGATTGATTCTCTGAAAGACGTGGTTGTGTCTAGGCGGTTGATGATAAGGTCGGCTGGCCTAATTGTCACTCGTCGGCCGAGGCCTTTTGATACTGGGAACTGCACCGACAAAGCACGGTCATGATTTTCTTCTGGCATAGCATTGACAACATCAGATTCTCGTAATTCGCTGATTAAGGGTGTGGGTGGGTTGACAATAGTAGGATGAACAGACTGGATAGTGTTCAAGGTGTTTCCGGTGGAGGGATGGTGGGCGAAGCCTAGCTCGTTGTGGGTAGGCAAACCAATCCATTCTTGTTCAGTAGGTGGGCGTAGCGTGACGGATCTCGAGGATTGAGTTGAGCTTGTAAACTGTTGCTCGTTGTGTGGATCTTCGACGCCTATTGGAGCGATATCATCTTTGGATGGTTTCTGGGTATCCTCTTCTAGCATAATAGGAAGCATGTCCGTACTTAGTCCTGAGACACACTCAACCCTGGCGGAAGAATGGCTGTCGGGTTGTGTCAAACCATCGCCTTGTATTTTCGGTACTTGGGTATTGGAGTGAGACCTGTGCTGAACAATTCGGGGTTTGCCAACTCTTACACTGCTTGCACGGCCGACGATTGGACGGTCATGTTCCTCGAAAGAATATTCAGATTCAGACCTTGTGTCAAAAGTGGCCGATCGAGGACGATAGGTTGTTCTTGGCAGGATCTCGTCAGATAGTGAACCAGTATGTGACACCTCCTCATTCATGCCTACAGCGTGTATGCCGAGAAGACTGACTGCGTCTTGTCTAGACGTGTTGCTTTGGTTGCTACCATGATTCAGAGAGGCTTCGTTGTGAACAACTTGTACGCTCTTTTCATCTTGTAGTAAGGACTGCTGAGTAGAAAATTCCTCCTCACTCGGTATTACCTGCACCTTGTCTTTTGATGTAGAGTCACCAGCAACCGAACTGGTCATAGTCATGGGCTTGGTTAGGTTCTTCATCTTTCCTTCGGCTATCTCCTTTGTCGGAATGCCTCTTGATTTCAGTGGCAGAGATGTTGTCTTGCCTTTGTGGATGGAGTATATCCGAGTTGGACTTGAGGGTAGGAAAACCATGGCTGCAGTGTCTAAAGAAGTTTATGGAGTGGTGGTATTGTCGACTGGAGAGACTAACAACTTGATTGATGAATGTGAGGCTGTATGACAATCCCATCCGAGGTTTTCATGCATCACATCGAAGCACATGTTGAGGTTATCAACTCAAGGACTTTCCGAGCGCAGGTTTAGAACATACAAAGAAAGCATCCCAAATCCCAGAGGCCCACTGAGAGCTATACTGGTTTCAGGATTCGGCAGGTTCTGTGCCATGGTCTTCAGCTGAAAGCGTTATACTTGCATTCATCCACGAAACCTGCCTCTGCAGTATGGGCAGACGTCGAATTCGTCGAAGAGCTTCGAGGTTATGCACTGACCAGGGTGTGGCCTCAGCTTGGAGATATTGAGGAATTGCCTTTCGCACCCGGAACAGTATTTCGATATTCCTGGTTCTTGTATAGAGATAAATGAGAGGCTGCATCTTGAAAACACGTGACCGTTTACACAAACTGAATCATTGTCGTCCTTCATGTGAATGGGCACATCGCAGATGTCGCATGTTTCTAGAGCAGTTTGTGTTGAGCTTGCAGAATTGGAAGGGGTGGTCTGTGCGGACTGACCGTTTTGGGTCATGAGGTGGACATTGGTGACGGCTTCAGCTTTTCCGGACACAGCTGTTGCGAAGTTTCCTAGAATAGTTTGTTGACTGGATTGATTCAGATTGCGACTAGTCCAAGCATGGAGGACTTTAACGAGCATTTGATCAATGGTGGAGATGATATAAGTCTGTGAGCGAAGCTGACTAATAACGAAGTCGAGAACGGCAGTCGCAACCTCTATAGCAGTCTTCTGTTGCGACATGGCGTTCGCAAATTGGGATCGCAGAGGCCTAAATACAACATGGCACTTTTCCAGGACTGTCGAAGTGTACTCATACATATCCCAAGGATGTAGCGTTAAACAGGCAGCCTCGGTACTTTGGTCTGGTGAGGTAGCAAAGCCCCAGAATCGGATGCGGAAGAAGCCACCCAGACGACATCGTTGATCGTATCTTGCGACTATGTCCTTGAGTGCTTCTTGCCATTGAGGACTTTCCTCCAAGCTGTGGATGGTCCGAAGGCCCTGTCGGCCCAGAGATGGCACCTTTTCAACGCTCGTCTTCTGAAGCTCTTGTAGATTGACTTGTCGTGCAGTAATCTTAGAGCCATGATCTGAGAGATTAACCTCCAGCGCAATCGAGTACTGAGCATTTTGATGATGTCGCTGGTACACCAACGATGTTGTCACGACACTTTGTACAAGCGAGGTTGGCAAATTCACGGCATTCCATGGAAGGAACATCATACTTCTCACGGACGCATTGCACGTGAGCAAGTTTTGCAATCCGGTCATGCCTGTGATATGGCTGTGGGAAGTTTCAAGATGTGGCAAGGTGGTAGTGAAGACTGGATTCAAACACCATGTTCCATATTGGTCCCTGTTCTTCTTGTCAATTCGCAGGATGTGTAAAGTATCGTCATCATCGATGATAGCAAGGAGTTGTACGCCCCATTGCCCGCCATTTAGAAGACGCAGAGGATTCGACCATGCGAGGCATCGAATTCGCGTGTTTCGTCTGGTGGGTGCAGCCCGAATTGGCAGGTGGTGATTTACAACACAGGTCCTTTGCCAATTACGCTGCGAGCCATCAGTTTCCCAAATGGACAGTAATAGGTTCGAGGTCAAGACAGCAAGAACAGAGCGGTAGTGAATACCCGGACCTGGAGGAGACCAGGCAAGTGCAACAACGACAGAGTTGGATTGCTCCTCACCAATAGAAAGATCCTGGATCGTGGCCAGACTCTGTTCAGGCCATTGGCGGTAGTCAAATTGATCAACGCGAATAGTATTCACAGTCGACTGCTTCTCGCCATTGGCAAAGCCTCCGACAATGTGTACATTTTCACCACCAGCAACGGCAAGACCCTCTTCACACCAGGTCAGACAGTCCTCGCACGAAGGGTATGCGGTAAAGGCTAGCGATTCACGGTACCGGATGGGCGGTCGTGGTATTGTCATTCTCCGCTGACTGCAGGACACAACCAGATCGATGTCCCGAAAGTTTGTGGTTCATGCACCGTGCAGTAGTTGATTCGGTAGTGCAGATCACGCAGGGATATGACACGATAAGCGGAGCACTGATCTGGATGGTGTTTGAACAGCATCAGGTATTCTAACAAACAGGATCGACACGGACAAGGTTAGTGCCACGCGTGGACTTGACCTTGGGAATTGCGTTTGACTGCGCAAGCTTCAAATTTACGTTACAGTGCATTGGCAGTGCCGGATACTTGGTATGTCTGCTCTTCCGATGACGACTCGGAATTAGAGATTCGGGGCTTTCTCGGAAATGGTAATATTCCACTTGCACTGTGAGCAAAGGGTTATGTATGTACCCAGTTACAGTGCAGTAGGACCTAGGTAGTGCCAACACCAGGAATCGGGGAAACTAGCACCTAAATGATTTAGGTTTTAGCCGCATACCGAACGATATTAAGCAAGCCCTCGGCAGCCCAGAACAATGAGCAACCCACTTTGGACGGTTAGCCCGGCTCTCACTCCCCAGGGGGACCTATCCCAAGCCTTTTGACTTGTTGCTTGACTCAACACTTGCAGTGCCAATGCGGCCCAGCAGTTTGGCTCGGTCACACAAGCTAGCGGCTCTGACCTGTATCAGATGTGATCATGTCCAATTCCTTGGTATGACGCTCATAGCCAGACTTTCAGCTCCTTTTAGCTCCTTTCAGCTCTAATTTGGTCTCCGAGACGCCGCCGTTCAGGCTTCATTCAACTCCCCACCTTTCGCATTGGTCTGCATGTTGATTCCCTAGGTACAGAAATTACTAATCGCCCAAAAATCGAGCTTCGGACTTAACAAATTGGATGAATTGAGCTACTCAAGTAGCACAAGTGACACACTGGCACTAAGCTCCACTGCCATTACTAACTGGAAGCCGAACGTGGTGCCTGTCTAGTAAAACTATCGTCAACCTCTGATGTCTTCGTCTTTACTCCACCTCTCGACTACAACTACTCTACAGTGAAGACACGAGGAGCTGATAGGATTGACCTGCATTGGTCGTGCTCGGTTTTTTCTACTACAACAACTCTCGCCCCGCCGCGCTCACTTCCTTGCTGTCCGTGCTGTCCGTGCTGTCCGCTATTCTTGCTTTTCTCTGGGAATGAGATAGCGCTTGCCGGCACATCGAATCTCTCTGTACGCTCAGATGAAGCTCTATAGTGCCACATCGTGTGTCCACGTCTCGAGGAATGACCGCCAAAAAAGATGAGCCAAATCGTCGGAGGAAGTGGGCTCCCAAGGCGAGGACGGGCTGCCGTACTTGCAAGTTGGTTTGCAACTGCCAGTACTCAATCTTCCTTACTGACCAAATACAGAACTCGCCATGTCAAGTGCGATGAAACAAAACCGACCTGTCAACGGTATGTGACGTGACGATCTCTCTAATCGCTCGTGAACTAACTCAACAGTTGCCACCTTTCTGGATTTCGGTGTGATGGCTATCCTAATTCATCCAAACGAGGTGATGACGATATAGTCCCTGAAGTCTCCCCTGATCTCGCGCTGGAAGAGGGCAGCAACTCATCAGCGCTCATTTCGCTCAAGACAGAGTCGAGCTCGGACTCAAGTGGAAGCCCTACCACCCCCACGCCATTGGTCATCGCGCCGACGGGACCATACCTTGGCTATGAACATCATGGCCTCGATTTTTTTGTCAACATGACAGCTGTCTGTGTAGGTAGGTCGAGGACAGCGCCCCATTTCTGGAAGACTTTGGTGCCACAAGCCGCCTACACATACCCGTGCCTGCGTCATGCTTTGCTAGCAGCTGCTATAACCAATGAGTCACTCCTCAAAAGGGAAAGCACTACTGTTGGACGGACGAGTTCTGAACTACAGGTCTTTTCTCACACATCAAGAGCCATACGTTCGCTGCTCACCGAGAGTGTCCCGGTAGATGTCATCCTTCTCACCTCAGCCACACTTGGTATTATGGATGCGTTTAATGGCCGCTGGGACAGTGTGTGTACTCATGTCACAGCAGTTGCCAAACTCGCAAAGCAAGCTCGGCTGGATCAGAATAGTGATCCCTATATCCTATTCTACTGTGAAGCCTTTGCAAATGCACTTCCCTTAATCTTGAAACGAGCCCATAGTGGAAATGGTCAACGCCCCTCCGAGAAGAACTCAATTGTTCGGTTGAAAGAGGCAGTACAGAGCCTAGAGCTTGCCCGAATAAGCCTTGAGAATGTGATGCCGAAAGTGCAAAGTCGCGAAGCACACGAGTGTGATCGAATAACACGCGTGCTCAAGAATGCCGAAACAGAAACCATATGGTTGCTAGAGCGCTGGCATGCCTTGCTTAGAAAGGAGGCTGCAACATCACCGCCTGACGAGGAACCGGAGGTTAGCCTGCATCGAGTCGAGTGTCCATTCTCTACCATCATTACTGAGTTGAATGTCTACCTTGATCATGGCGGCAACTTCGACGTCGCCAAGTTCGAAGTGGCAATGGAGCGTACGATGCCTTTTTGGAGCTTTGCCAAAGCCGGTCCGAACCTCAAGATGAGAGAAGACGCTGCCGAGCTCATGTACCTTGGCTCTCAGATGCGCGGCAGAAATGCTACATTTCCTGCGAGCAGTCCCGATACACAGCAACTTGCAATAAGGTCAAACCTCGATAGTGGCTGAAAGTGCGATTCAACCACTGCTTCAATTTTTTAAATCATTCCAGAAACAACATGAGAGCTGTTCACTTTACTAGCATTGGTCGCGACGAGTCGTTGATGCTAAACACATATGGGGTCGCGATGTTCATCTTCCATGACCTTTCAAATCACACGCCGCGCCAGCTCTAATACCGCGGCCAACAGTGCCACCACGAACAGTCGCAGCCCTGCTTCCCAACCGGCTTACAGCAACATCCAAAGCTTCCCAGAATTCATTGCATCCAACCTCACGTACGTAGCAGTCTCTCTGAAGAACGCCACCGTGCAACCGCCTCTCCCAATCCTGCAGTACGAAGCCTCCTTCATCGAAAGAACAACTTCAACAACCAATGTATCAAATCCTTCAGTGCGCCTCGCAACAATGGAAACCTCTCCAAATCCCAAGAATGAAGGAGACAACTCGACACGTAACAACCAACAACAGGATAACCAGATTCAGCAGCAATACCTACAAACTAAACCACATACATGGCATAGTATCATGACAACAAGCCTTCTCACCCTATGGTTGGGAGCGGCCAATGTCGTCCTCTCTAACAACAGGCTTAAAATTCTACGGGACAAAACTTGACCATTATGATTATCTCAGTGCGGATCACTGAGATTCACGCGATCACTCAACTACAACATACCGTACATCGACAGAAAGAAAGGTAGGAGTTGGAAAACACAGTCCATTGATTCAGCCAGCCCAGCCCAAATCAAACCAAGCCAAGACGTTCCGGAATTAAGTGGGAGGTCCATTTGTTCTGACCTGGCGAGGATGCAGAATGAATGAGATGTGCTTGTGCCGCAAGTGTGGGACGGACAGAGAGGGATGCGCAAAGGGCAGCGCAGCGCAGATTTTCAGGAATCAACATGAGAGGAGTAGTAAACAATCACTACTATACATGCACAACCCAGTAGCACATGCCTGGGGTCTTACTTTCACATAAATAGGTACACAGCACTTTTCCGTAACAAAGCCGAATGTATTCCGAATGCAAGAACAAATTATTCAATTCTCATCTATTCTATTGTTTTCAAGATCAAGCAAGTCCTTGATTGCACACATGCCTGTCCAACTCACACGACTGACTCAATCCAATAAAACTCAACTTCTACAACTACAGAAACAACCATCCACCATCACATCTCCCACCCATCACCAGATCCATCTCCATCTCCAGCCCATCACAACATCTTCCCCAACGGACTAGCAACACCAACACCCAACCCCCCACTCCCTTTCTTTCTCACTCTCTTCTCCTGCTGCTGCTGATGCGTCTGGTTATCACCACCCATAAACCCCAACACAGCGGAAAAACTTCCGCTCAAAGGCGTCTGCATTCCGCCTGTTTGGGGCGTCTTCGCGTAGCCGTTGCCGGTAGCTGAACACCAGCATCTGTTGTCGCCTTCGCGCTCGTATTGGACTACGACGTCCATTTTGCGCGTGGTGAAGTAGGACGAGACGAGGTGTTGTACTTCAGGGAGGATAGCTGATTGGGAGATTTGGATGTGGACTGTGCCGAGGATTGTGGGGTCGGAGGTGGAGGTGGTGGAGTGGTCGTGATCGTGGTCGTAGTCGTGGTCGTGAGCGTGAGCATGAGCCTGTTTGTGAGTGTGGTCGCAATGAGAGTCGTGATGGTCGTGTGGATGTGTGTGTGAGTACGAATGTGAGTGTGAATGCGAATTTCCTTGGTCGTGCCCATGGTTGTGTCCATGATGATGATCATTGTCCTTCTGATATACACAGAACCACTGAGCT
>Ga0181464_1001118_pt1 | contig 13104 bp, 11 predicted proteins | sample InSIn2gowninarea_FD_119074 | JGI IMG/M metagenome (GOLD analysis project Ga0181464, IMG submission 119074) | Clean room microbial communities from NASA Spacecraft Assembly Facility at Jet Propulsion Laboratory, Pasadena, California, USA -... ...
AAGGGATAAGGGACAACAAAATATTCTGGGTGTTCATGGAGATGAACATCAGAATGGGGATTAATCGCAAGCTGCGATTATCACCCATGGTCTACAACAGTCTGCAGAGCTTCGTGGATTTCAAGGAAAATTTTCACCATGTCTACATTAGGGTGCAGAAGGACCTCGCGAATATGTCGTGCTAGTTACCCTATCTAGCAACAGACGATGTCATCTTTACGGTGCTAGAGTCATTGCTGCCGAAGTGGCATGCTCCAGCTGGTTCCAGGGTGGAAGCAGAGAAGTCCCCCGCGCAGCGGAGGAAGGAAGAGGTGAAACTACGGATGGCATAGTTGGAAGAGAAACGTAGGAAGGAAGAAGCAGCGGCTAAGGCCCAGGTAGCGTAGGGCACTATGAAGTTGGCAGAAGAGTGGCAAAAGACAACAAAAGAAGAGCACGAAGGACAGAAGTCGCCTCGCCAGACCTAGAGATTGATATAGAGCAAGGTGGCGCGGACCTGAAGACAACGTCCACCCAACTAAAATGTCTGCGCCCAAGAGAACAAGTAGGGCCATGAAATACGTTGAAGGCTTTAAAGACTTCGTTCAACCCGATCACCGTCACTAAGGGGGATCTCCATGATATTGGCGAGACAGTGAGGGATGTCACCACGGAGGCCCTCTAGCAGTTTGAGGAGCAACACCAGGTGGTGTTTGGGGCTCTTTGGACACAGATACAAGAGTTATAGGTGCACACTCCACAGGTCACCACTGTGTCCACCAGCCTCACAGTAGGCATGTTTGTGGCCGAGGAAATGCCACACACCTAGATGACTAACACAATAGTGTTGCTAGATGGCACACTCATTACATAAAATGAGTTCGATATACCTATGGTCATCAGGTTGAAGGGAATCAGATTAAACGTGGTTGTGCTTCCTCTAGAGACACTCTATATTTTATAGGATGGAGTCACTGCAGAACTATGAGACAGGGAGGGTCGGGTGGTCCAGGTAATGAGCGAGAAACGCATCAACATGGAACATTTGAGCCTGCAACACAATGAGGTAGTGGCGCAGGACAAAAAAATAGTGCAGGTGGTAGAGGAAGCCTACCAAATGGTCTTAGAGTTGGCCATCCAAGTAGAAGAACCAGTAGAGGTGCGCGTCTGAAAATTAGTAGGAGGGGTGCGCAAGGCAAAAGAGGAAATGGCTAGGGTTCAGCAGGAGTTGAACCTTCAAATAGTAGAAATACAGTTGAAGGTGTAACCTTCAACTCTGCAGGAGGTTAAGGAACAAAGTGCCACTGCAATTACCACAGCAATGGCGGCGGTCAACACTGTTGTGACAGACTACACAAAGTTGTTCAAGCAGTCGTTCGAGGTCCTCACCACCCTGCAGGAGAACCTGAACATAAAGCGCCTAGAGAAAGAGGTGCGCAAGTTGCAATAGAGATATGACAAAGTAAAAGGGACCGTGCAAACCTTTGCCCTTACACAGAGGCTCGCTAGGATTCAGTAGGCTAAAGCACTCAAGGAGCAGGTGGATGTAGCTCGGTATAAGGAAGCAGTTTTGAAGGAATGCTTACAGTCGTTGATTGATGAGGTGTACACCATTACAACCTCCATTGAAGAAAATCTCACGCAGTTGCAAGAAATGCAAGAAAGGATCCAGGGCAGCAATTCCACCACAACAGTCACTAAACAATGCGTCGAGGAAGTACAGTAGGCAACCACTCAGTAAGCTGCCGAACTTGCAGCAATCCAGTCAGAGTTGGGAGGTCTTCGTGCAAAGATCTATGCGTCAATAGAGTGACTCAAGGGTGAGTTATGATGTTTGTTTTGGGGGCCTGTTGGGCGCAAGATCCCCTAAGGGAAGTTTTGGGGCTTAGAGCCTAGATTTTGGTCAAAGATTGTAATTCTGATGTAAATATTCCACATTTTGTGGGTGCGGAGCACGTTGTTTGTAAAAGAGTTATAGGGTTGTCCGCCCTTAGTTTTGTTATTGTAATGTCAGCTGTAGAGATCTACCCATGGTTCACGGACCATGGGATTGTATAAATAGAGCGAGGCTCTAAGTAGTTAAGAGAAAATTTGATAAGAAAAGATGAACATATGATGTATGCAAGATAGATCCATGGAGCAAAGTCTAGTTTTGGGTCGAAGAGTAGGAGAAGGCTCTGTAGTTGAGTGTGCAGATGCCTAGTATTCCACAGCTGAGTGCGCGAACCCCTATAGCTAAGTGCGCAGGGAGAGTCGAGTCTGTAATAGTTGGAAATATTAATAAACAGAAGTTTCCTATCATTTTTGTGTATTTATTTCCTATTTTATGCATCTGTTGTCTTAGGTATGAAATTCACTTCTAATACTTATATGATGCGTGAATGTGTATAACTGTATTGATGAAGTGAATGCAAGATAGAATATATGTTTATGTGAAGTTAACTAAGATTTGTTAAGAAGATAAGTAAGATACACGGTGTAGTTTGGGGAAATAGTGCAGTTCGCTGCCCTAGCAATGCAAAAGCATCTCAGCCCCTAGTTAGGGTTGCGCGAAAGATGATTATAACAAATCACGAAGGTATTGAAGGTTGGAACTGTTATCACTAATTTCTAAGATTTTGGACAACTGGTATGGTTCCAAAGTTTTATGTTAGTCTTGGTCAAATCATTTTATTTGTTTTGTTTAAGGAGTCTAAATCATAGAATGGAGTCTTGTTCCCATTATCAAATAAGGTCAACAATCTTGTTTTACCTATCATTGATCCCACATTATTTCAAAAATGTCATGTGTTAAGGCTGTTTCAAAATTGACATGCGCTACGAAATTGCCTAGAAGTTTTCGTAGCACAAAACTCAAAAAATACACTATGTGCACTATGAAATCAAGGATTTGTAGTTAGGAGTTTTCGTAGTGCAAAACCCAGAATTTTCAATGGATGTGCTACGAAATCGGGGATTCATGCCAAATCTTGTCTAGCTGTCAAATCCATCAAAATCTTTTAATGTTTCATCATTAGGTGTCAATCCATGAACCTTACTCATCACATGTAGTCATTCACTCTCATCATTAGATTCGTTAGTGGTCTTTGTATGCACTCTTTTCAAATTTCAAAAAAGAAAAGGTAAGGGTGAATTGGTCTTGGTAATTTTCTAGTTCCTTTCATGCATAAGAAGCACTTGGCATGCTCAGGGTCTACATACATCAAAGTTATTTGAAGGCTGAAGTGAGATAGGGGAGGTAGCAGAGTTCCTTGAAGAGCCTTTGGTTCCACCAGTGCAATCATCACTAATGCACAAAGATGACAGAAACAAGGCAGTTATCACTCAAGAAGAAGAATGTAGCTTTGAAGAGGTCAAAAAGAAATTGACGTCTACCAATCTTGAGATTGCTTAACTTAAGAAAAGGGCAAGGAAACATGTAGTTGAAAAATATGCTTTCAAAATAGTAAAAGCCATTTGGGAAGATGGAAAAGTTCCAAGATACGAAGTAGTTGACAGTCATGCTCAATGTTTCACTTGGATTGTCCCTGCAATAAAGGAGGCAAGATATATTAGAAGGATCAATGGGAAATTAAGAACTAAAATTACGATGATGAAAAGACAAATTGAAGACCTGGAGATTCAGTTGAACAAGTCTGGAGGTCAGTCTCAGCTTAAATGAGTCATACAGTAAGTGAGGAGTCTTAATACAATTTTGATGTGGAACTTACATTTTTGAAGACTGTATTTGGATGGATAATGTCAGATTTATGTGGCCCATTAGCATATGGTGAAACTATAAATAAATCTCAAGAATGACAATTTTGAGAAAAAACTGTGTTTTTTACTCACACAACAGTTTCGTAGCGCGCTACGAAACTATTGTAGCTGCAGTTTTGTTTTTTCTTTAGGATCTATCTTGAAAGAAAAAGGGGATTATTTTGAAAGGGATGCTACTGTAGAGGTGTGAGAAGATCACTTGAGAAGGTTTGATCCCTAAGCAAAAGGTAAATTCAAGAAATGAAGACATATACACATAACAAACCTTGCGCTACGAAATCACTGAAGCAACCTTTTTCAGCAGAAAAATTGTTTTAAGTAGTTAAATTACAGAAGGTCTCTTAAGCAACTAAAAGAATATTTTGGAAAAATGAAAGAGGTCTAACATACTGAAATAAAAAAAAATCTTTCAGTTTCTTCGAATTCATTATGAGCTTAGAGAAGTTGATGACTCAAATTGCGCTACGAAACTGTTGTAGGAGCAGTTTTTCAAAAATCACAATTTTCCAGTTTACTCCTAATATTCAAAGATAGCTTCTGGGCTGTAGGAAAGGTATTGAAAAAAGAAAAGAGAGATTTTTGTTTAGCACAGAGTTTTCTAAAAAAGCGTCCTTTAGTTTTTCAAAATACATTTTTGATGAGGAGAAAAATTCTCTGTCCCAACACCTATTTTTCAGTTAGAACAGAGCAGGGGACAGTTTCCTAGTTTTCAGGGTAGATGAAGGAGAAGCCATTGAAGGCCAGCTGGGGGGTTATGGACATCACCAAGTTAAAATTTAAGAAGGATCAGCTATCAAAAACTTAATTTATTCCATAACCTAGGTTGTTACTAGCATAATAAGGGGTTACACTCCTAGTTGTATTAGGATTGTAGGACTTCGAGTTAATAGCTAGTTGTAATTAATAGTTTGTTTAAGGATCAGTAAGTGTCAAGTCAAGTGAAATTCGAATTCCCCTCATGTTGGAGGAAGGAATCCAAGCTTGTAATGAAACTCTATATATTACAAGAGATGTAATGGAACTAGGTTGGAAATTTTTGTGAAAAAACACTCATATTGTGTCATTGCAGAAGACTATGTTTTTATGAAATACAGAGTTTGGCTTTACTTCTCAAGATTCAGAAACAGTTCAATGCTTACTTGTTTTTATGATTGTCCTCATTTCCTCATTTTTAGTAGTATGAATGTATGTTACTTAGAACTCATTGGTAATGCTCTAGCTACCTTCATGCATTTGTAAATTGTGTTTCCTACATGTTCTTCTATGTTAACTGATATATTGAACTCTTGATACCCTAACTTCCATGTTAAGCTAATATTGTTGTCATATTAAACATTTTTTGACTCCATAAGCCCAATGGATGTTTATTGACTGTGTTTCAACCATTCACACTCCTTCATTTTTTTTATAGAGTTAGCCATCTAATCTTTTACTAAAATCTTTAACCCAGTGAGAGAGCCCTCTCAGGTTGAGGAGGCTAAGCCTTAGCCATAAGTTGGTTTGAAACAGTTACTCAAGGTATTCCTAATTAATAGCCTATACAGGTTAGGTTTTGTGACAACAGGAACAATGCACGAAACGACCTGCATGAAGACATATCTAATTGGACTAAATCGAAATCTCAGACATCTCAAGGGTGTGGGAACTTGGTTCCAGCATCCCCCCATACTACTTTGGGTGAGACTTCAGTCTGCGCTCTGCGAGATGATGTTGAAAGGGCTAGTAGTGTAGGGATTTGTTTGGCTAAATAACTCCGAACCTGGGTTAGGCCCCCATAAGCGAACATGAACATCAAAAAATGTCATGTACATCTAAAATTGAGATCACTCACCTAAAGGGGTTTTTTAAATGGCCCTTCCTTCATTTTTGGCCAACAAACTTTCCCCACTGGATTTTTCTTCTATTTCTAGTTATCCCCATCATGTCCATTCATTTCATTAATGGTATTCCTGTGTGCCTAGATTCAGTGGAAACATAGATATAAGGTTGAACCAACACCTCAATGATATTCATGAATGCATGGAACAACTAGGTATTGTTTTTGAAGATGTGAAAATGAAATTGTTCATGTATTCTTTAGAAGAAATTTGTTAGACTATGGTACAAAAAAATGCCTTGTGGCAACATATCTTCCTTAAAGAGCTTTCACATAGCATTCAATCATTTCTGCAAAAGATTATATCCACCGGGTGCTCTGTTTGAAGATTTTAGTGTTGAAAATATTTCTGAGGTTAATGATTATGCTGAAGATATTTGTGGGGCTCCACTCCAATAATATATCTACTCACATCAAGAAGCATCACCCAGTGATCAAGAAAGAGAAGAAGGAGACATTATTGATCTGAAAACAAACCCTTGGAGATATTATTCTATCGAATTATGTGATTCTCATTCTTATGATTCGTATGAATCGGATGGGATGTTGAGAAATGATGGAATACAACAGACCTAGTCATGGGAAGCTACAAAAAGAGAGGAGGCCCACCAGGAGGGTAACAAAAAGGCTCCAATTTAAAATCCACATCCTTCAAATGGAGAACAAGTTCAAGAAGTTGATATTAAAGTTGATAAAGATTCTTCGATCTATGATTTGGATGATTCATAGGAGGATGAAATTGTTGCATACTTTCAAAGAATTCTTTGTACAAACAAGTGAGGAGAAGATTACCAACAATAGCTCCTTCGAGAGGAGCCCAAAGTTGAAGAGCCAAGCAATGTCGATGGCTGCCTTTTACAAAAATATTCCTCCTTGGAAACTATTCAAGAAAGGGAGACAAACATAAATGTTTCTCATCATTTCCAAGATCCAGTAGCTGACTACATGACATTTTTATTTGCCTGCAACAATATACATCAGTTCCAAGGTACATGTCAAATTTTTTGTCTGAAGTTCTTATGGGGTGCGTGCCTATTTTAGTCACTGATTCTCAAGAACACATCTCAATTAGAAGGATCATGGAAGAGATTAAAAGAAATGGCATCAAATATCAGTTTTGGGGTTGTGGTGCAGGCTTGTTTTAGTTGTTGACTTTCAAGAGAAAAATGGCATAAGGTCTAGTACTTAGATGCTAGGCTGGTATCATTGGAAGTTTGACCTCACTTTGGTGAATTAAGCCCTATGCCTAAACAAGAGTTGTATATAAATAAGCTCACTATGTGAGTGTTTAATTTCCAATTTTTAGAGTTTGTAGTTATAGATTTCAGTTTTATGAGGAAAGGACTCCCAACAATAAAGTTCCATGGAGATTTTTTGGTTTTATAGTTTCAATATATTTTTGACTCCATTCCCAATGGTGAAGGCTACTAGTCTACAGGTTCTCAGCACCTGGCTAGCAAGGAACTGTCCCCAATTGGAGCCAGTGTTATCACTTACTCCAAAATTCTTCTAATGGTTCCAAATGATGTCAAAAGAATGCAAAAGAGAAGAGTATCTTGTAGTCATCTTCTAAGAAATAGAAGGACACAAATCATACAACAAAACCTCTCCATTGGAAAGGGCTTGGAACAAGCTTTCCAACGATATGTGGAAGTTAAAAAATGGACTCCTGGAACAAAATATATGGTCTGTTGAAGTTCAAGGGTTGAAGTCTTAATAAGGAATATCATAGGTCCGATATATTGGAGATCGCATATCGGAGGTTTAGGCATATCAGCAATCGGCGGATCAAAATATCAGGGATATCGACGATCACACATTAGAGAAAAAGAATATCAAATATCGCATGCATACCAGTGCATCGCATATTGGCGATCACGACGTTAGGCATATCGATGATCGCAACAATCATAGCATTAAGCTTATCAGTGGTCGCAATGTCAAAGGTCCAATACATCGAAGCTCAGAGAAGATCGGCACATAACAACATCTCGACATTGGAACTTTTGTAGGTGACAACCTTTTAAAAGTTGCGACAAGGGTAATGTGTCGATAGTGTAAAATTGTTGGGGGACTCAAATATAGATTAACAAAGGATTCCATTGCAAAACCAAAGGTGGGCAGGCCCTTTTCTCTCTCCTCTAGTAGGGCACGTGGTGACATATGATTGGTTCTGATAAAGCTACATTGGCATCTGACATGGTGATACAAAAGGACACGTGGCAAGCCATTTTGCCATTTTGAGGAGGCCTACGGGGGAAAATATGGGTAACACATGTCACCAACCATGAGGTGCCACGTGGAAGTGATGAGGTCATATTAGAGGTCGCAAATCAGAGGTTGAGGATATTGACACTTTACAATAGTTGGCACTTGAACAAATTCCGATGAAGAGGGGCTTTGATATTTTGGGTTGGTACATGATCTAGAATAACTTAAAGAACTAAGGGCGCAAAGCTATTAACAAAGGAAAAAAAATCCTCGACATGAATCTAAATGCCCTAGCGCCTTAAGGATAAGTGATAGGTCACGACGCCTAGTCTTATGGGATACACTTTTCAAGGGGCTAAACAAAAGGGGCCAGGGAACATCGGAACTCTATTTTCGTAACATTTTTAAGAATAAAAGTGTCGATGAGTAAAGTTTTGATAGTGTAATGTAGAGAAGTAAGAGATGAATGGGTCGGTAGCTATGGTATTGAATGAAGGAACAAAGGAGTTAGTAATTGAAAAAGGTTAATCCTATGGAAGACTCTATAGCAAGAAACCAAGGACAATATAGGCAGCAAAAATGGATTCAACTATTTTGCATGCACGTCTTCATCAAGTTAAATGGAGGTATGGGACTCAGGAAGTAGTGTGCAAGTCACTCCGGACAATCATGAAATGAAGGGCTGCAAGGTTGATCTTTGTTTCTACACCGTGACAAGAAATCAACAGGCGATCACTCCCAGCTTCAAAGAGTGGGGATGTCAAGCAGTTAAGGTGAAAGCAAGAGGTGAACAGGTTAAGCAACAAGAGAGGCACATCATGGAAAAGGCGTGACCTGATCAGAGGCCAACATAGGAATGGCAGGGAGATATTTTCCTCAATAATCATTCAGTTTTCTTTATTTATTTTATTCTATAATTTTTTCATTTTAAAGAAAGGAATCAAATCCTTTGTAATGATTTGGGCAGCAGACCTTGGCATGTCGAGATATCTAGTCAATGAGACAGCTGGAGCTCAGCTAATATATTTTGTAAACTGTTGATCCAAAGCTTACCCTCTCCTTACAAATAAAGGGAAGAAACACTTAAGAGAGGTTCCTGAATTCTGCATCCAAGAGGCTTGAATTTTATGTTTCCACATTGGTTTAATTTTCTTGTTCATGAGGGGACTGAGCTATACAATTGCTAAATGTAATGGACTTGTGATTTGGACTCCATCTTGAAGGTTAATGAAATTGTTTTTTTTATTCCAATCAAAACAATGTATAGTATGTTTTCTCCTTTGTATATCACTTCATGTATGTCTTTCCTCTTATGAAATTGTGTAATGAATTCATCAGTTTCACTCTCTTATGGATGTATCTATGCTGCCAAGTAGTGGACAATACATGTGTTAACTACATATTTAGTTGTGTTATTTAGTAGCCTACAGTACCTGTAATGTGCACAAATTTACATAATGTTATTTGGTGACAAATGTATTCATGAGGCAAAAGAGTTTGAGACCTTAATTCGTGCTCCATTCTCTCTACATTTTCATCTCCTCACTCTTCCATATTCTTTCTGGATATTGTTGCTTAGGATTTTTTGTTTTGTCCAACCCTTTGCATCGATTTCACTCCTTTCCTTCCTCTTATTCATCTACACTACAACAACAATGTTAAGTTGCATATTGTTGTTGTTGGCCACCAGAAACAAGACATTTATCTTTGAGATTGTCCATATTTACCCCCTAATTATTTAGATCTATGTGATTGCTTGAGTTTGCCTTGATGAAAGACTATTTAACCAAACCCCATGAATTATCTCTTTTCAAACTACGTGACATATGGAGTGCAACAGAAAGCCCTACTGATAATCTTGAAATTCACTCCTCTTAGATTCCCTAGGCACTGGTCTCCTATCAACCCAGAGGTTGTCTCTAGAGTCTTTTATATCTTCTAAAAGAAATTGTGTGGTAGGAGATAGAAAAAGCTACAACAAGTACTATCATAAAGAGGGACCTAGGGATAAAGAGGAATACTTTTTGAATACCTACAAATTATTCCACATAATAAACAACAATAGTTAACGCATAACAACACTAATTAAATAACAGCCATAGCTAAGAAATGAATTAGTTCATTAACTTAGTATGTAAATGAAGCAACATATACCATAGACATAACTAGAATAGTCTAACCACATCTACAATACATGTATGAAGAAGTTCTGGCTCATTGAGCTTCTGATTATAAGTGAAAGATCCCAAGTACATTGTTACATGAATGAAACAATGTATCCAATAGTGGAAAAGGAAGCCACAACTTTCTTCTCTAAAGAATGATCTATCTCCTATGTCTTACAAGAGAAGCAAAGGTAAGACCTCTCGAATTTTCTCCTTCCAAAAGCCCTTTTCTTGAGTTATGAGGAGCTATTTATAACAATTATCAATGACCTTTGAGCTTCCTCATGACTCTTATACTTCTATGACTATTCATTTTATATTGATTATAAGTGCAAGATCCCAAGTACATTGTTACATGAATGAAACAATGTATCCAATAGTGGAAAAGTAAGCCACAATTTTCTTCTCCAAAGAATGATCTATCTCCTATGTCTTACAAGAGAAGCAAAGGTAAGAACTCTAGAATTTTCACCTTCCAAAAGCCCTTTTCTTGAGTTATGAGGATCTATTTATAACAATTATCAATGACCTTTGAGCTTCCTCATGACTCTTATACTTCTATGACTATTCATATTATATACATGACTTATTACATTCCATGTGTGACTATTCATATTCCATATGTGTCCCTTGGACCTCATTATATAACATTTATTACATAAGACAATTCATAGATATACGGTGGCCTAATAAGACAAAACTGAAAATGGGACAAAGGATTATGAAATGGATAAATCATTTTCTTCCCCATGGAGTTCATTTGTAATGTAAGTGTGCCATGCTTTTAACTCCTATGTGATGGCTTCAACCCGAATTGGCAAGTATCATTTGTACATCTTCACATCCAATGCCTCCATCAGTATATTCTTGGAGTTTGACTGTACATTATTCCAAAACCATGAAAGCTTCATATGAGCTTTGACTAGTGCAAAGGTGTACTACAACATAATTTCTTTTGTTACATACATGCCTTCTCATTTTGTTGAATGTTTGGTTTGTTCAATATATTCCTTGATCTCCTGGAATATGACTTCTTTGTGTAGAATTTTTGTAGAATTTTTCTACAAATTTGTCAACTCAGATACCATGTAGAAATTTCCCACCTGTATATCAACCTAGTAAAATGTACTAAATCAAAACACTTGATCTACTTCTACAAGCAATTTAGCGAAGCTTAATCAACCATGAGAAACTTCAATAAGAACACATATAACTGATAAGAAGGAATCAATCACACATAACAAAGAAGAATTTACCTGGGGAAAGCACCTACCTAAAACCCCATCTCTGTATTATCATACAAGTGGAAATATATTCTAGATTACACAAAGCCTTAGCTCGGAAGCTATCCAGCTCTCAGTACAATCCCTCTGCTGCTCATAGATAGTGAAAGGCTTCACACAAACCTTCTCCTCTACCCTCCAAGCCTCCTATTTCCTTGTGCATTTTCCTTAGGGTCCAGTGCTACTACCTATGTGAATTGGCCTATTCACACAATCACTAACCTTTGATCTAACTGCACAAACTTGAAGGAGATAAATCCTCATCATCAATGGGCTTTCTTTATAGGAAAAATATTCATCCAACTGATAGTACACTGTCCCTTCTCTGATCTCAACTGGGTCTTTGTCTGAACTGCCATGCATCAGTTATCCATGAGAGAATACTCAGTTATCTGAAAATAATAGTTGTCACATGCATGCAAGCATCAACAAACTGTATCTCATTAATTTAACAACTTGTTAAATTAATCTAACTGAACTTGACTAAGTTAAACTAAGTCAACTGATCCTCTCAATATAGAACTCATCCTTAATTCCTTAATTAGTGGAGCAAATCAAGGACACATTCCCCAATTAGTGAAGAAATTATTGCATGTTCTCACAAAGACTTCAAGTTTGATTTTCATTAACTAATTAACTCACGGAGAATTAATTAATTACTATTCAAACTGCTGGTAAGACCAAATTCAAATTTTACTTCCTATTTTAGACTAGGGACTGTCTAAAAATAGGAATCCAACTTGAACTGCTAAAAATAGAACTTCTATTTTTAGCACTTCAATTTTTCATTCCATGTTGCCCAATCCAGCACTGATGCCCAAACTACTATTTTTAGAAGTGTTATTTTTAGCACTTCTATTTTTAGCGATTTCTTGTTGCCATTTTCAACACTTTTCCTCTGATTTCTTCAAGTGATCTGAGAGTGAACACCCCATGTTTCTATTTTAGATACTCAAACCCATTATGCAGTTGACTATACACAACCATAGTACTAACAAATTTTTCTCCAAGATGCGAGTAGTTTTCTATGTGGAGTCTCAATTGAACTCTATCTATCTCTATGGAAATCTTGTCCTTCTTTTCCAAATGTTGTGGAGCATCCAGATATTTGGCAGCCCACTCCTACATCTGGTCAACTGCTTTGCTTTCTATCTTCAGGAGTTTCACCACTTCCTGTGCATTCTTCTGAATGCCAATGAGAGGAGCCATGAACTGCTATATAAATATTATCATATAGTCGCTCCATGGTGTCCTCCATTGGCCCCAACTCTTCTTACATGGTTGATTTCCATTCTGTGGTGTTGAAGTTCTGTGATGACAACTGTTGATCCTTTGCTCCAAGATGTTCCTCATGTTGCTTCACCACAACAAGTTCTCTTCTCAGCTTGACATTCTCATTCAACAAGTACTCAGAGTTATCCTATGCCTCTGTAGCAAATGCAACATTTGCCTCCAATATTTCCTTAGGATTCCTTCTAGTGTTGGTAGTTATGACCTTCTCTATAGACAATAAGACTAGATTCTCAAGATCTTTGGGAAATATTTGTGATCCTGTTGCACGATCCTTTTCTTAAGTTGATCGAACATTACACTGCATACATCCATGACTCTATCTGCTCGTGGAGGTGTGATCCCCATCTCTCTAAATGGAAGATGACCATCAGTGAGAGGATGTTCTCCTGAAATATCTGGTTCATCCTCCACCAGATGGATGGTATATGTTGCTTCATTTACATACTAAGTTAATGAACTAATTCATTTCTTAGCTATGGCTGTTATTTAATTAGTGTTGTTATGCGTTAACTATTGTTGTTTATTATGTGGAATAATT
>Ga0181464_1001119_pt1 | contig 13102 bp, 11 predicted proteins | sample InSIn2gowninarea_FD_119074 | JGI IMG/M metagenome (GOLD analysis project Ga0181464, IMG submission 119074) | Clean room microbial communities from NASA Spacecraft Assembly Facility at Jet Propulsion Laboratory, Pasadena, California, USA -... ...
AGCTGTTTACATCCATCGACCACCGCGTCCACGCCCATCCCCGTCACCCTGACACATCCGCGGACCGCGAGATGGCGCAAGCTAGTGAGATGGTTGCCTATGCTGCGGAGACTAGTGTCGCTGACTGCGCTGCCGCAGAAGCTCATGTCCAGGAACTCGAGTTTCGGGCAGCCGAGCGCGATGACCTCGGTGGATGTGTCGGATAAGGCGCAGCAGAATGACAGGTCGAGGTGACGGAGGGAGGTGCCGGCTGAGGTGGTGAGATGGATGATTGCTTGATCCGAGAGGTATGTGCAGTCGGCGAGGATGAGGGTGTGTAGTTTTGTGAATTTGCTGGATGTTTGACCCCAGTAGCTGAAGCCTGTGTCTGTTATTGTGGTGCAGCGGGTGAGATCTAGTGAGGTTAGACGCTTGGAGGCGTGGGTGGCGATGTGGTGCATTGTTCTGTCTGTGACGTGTTTGCAGTAGCTCAACGTGATGTGTGCTAGACCTGGGCATCCGATGACTGTGCCGGGCGGAGGAGAGGGTGCGTCGCTGTCATTGCTCTTGTTGCTGTTGGTGCTTGAAACTCTGGTGCGCAGCATTGGCCTATTCCTCAGATTTGATGTGCGGTTGAAGGAGCTGTATGCGCCAAGCGGTGGGTGTGCAGGTACAATCCAGCCGACCATACGCGCGAGCAGTGCGTCTGACACTTTGCGACAGTTGGATAAGTCGACGTTGACGAGGCCTTTTGCTTTGGAGCTCATCTCGAGGATGGCATTAGCAGTGACATCCCAGACTGACTTCATCTTCCAGGATGTGACATTCGCTCCGCAGTGCTCGGCGAGAAAGGAGAAGCCCTCGTCTGTCATGTGAAAGCAGTTGCAAATGTCAATCGTGCGAGGGCGGTGGCCGACAAAAGGACAGATACGTTTAATGAGAACCTCATCAGTTACACGACGGTTGTATTTCGAGAGGTCGAGATGCTGGAGAAGTTTGTCGGAAGTTTGAAGAATATGCTGCCAGTGAAGAGAGACAGCTTGGAGGCGCATTAGATGGTGAAGGGAGAGATGATTGAAAATCAGAACAAGCACCTCATCGGGCAGGAGACCTTTGTTCTCGCAGTTTGCTAGGCGAGTAGTCGGTAGAGGCTGTTTGGGCTGTGCGAAAGGATCGGACCAAGAGAAAGAGTAGCTCTCGTCGGCTAGTGGCGAAGGCGTACCAACTGTAGTTGTACTCCGCGATGAGGGTGATGGGGGTGCCGGAGATACTCGTGGCGAACTCATAGGCGAGCCTCTTGGAGATCTTCGAGACTGCGTGAGCGGCATGGATACAGGCTCGTCAGGAGGCGGCGGAGCCAATGAGCCTCGCCGTGACCGTGACCGGACACTATCTAAGCCAGCATCAAAAAATGGATCGGGATCGTGTGGTTCTGCGGGTGGAGCTTCATCGCTCTGTGGTGGTTGAATAGGGCCACTAGCCTCTGCATCATGAAAAGTAACACGCGGGGGCTTGGGCGGTCGTTTGAATTTGATCTTGCCGTTGTTGAGGTCAAGATTGTCCTCCAGAGATTGGTCAAGATCCGTCATCACGACATCATTTTCGGATGCCATTTTGAGCCTCTGTCTGCCAGTTTGTTCAATTTGCTTACGCAAGTTAGGTGGACATCGATTCCAGAACTCATCGAGGACATTCTCCGGAATCACAAGGCATTCGACTTGTGAGACAGATCTCACTGTTGCAGTCCTCCGAGGAGCTAAGGCTAAGCTTACCACTTCACCAAAGTATTGGCCTGCTCGAAGGCGTGCTTTTATAACGGGTGGCGTTGCCTGGCTAACCCCTGAATCATTCTCTTTTGCCTCGTCGACCACCTCGACCTCACCATGTACAATGAAGAACACTTCTCGTCCGGCAGTGTCCTGCTTAATGATATCTGCGAAGGGAGCAAAGCTTCGTGGCTGAGCATTCAAGCCAAGGAAATGTAACGGTTCTGGTGGCAGGTTTGCAAACAGAGGTAGCTCCTTGAGAAGAGTCCTAACATTAACGAGACCAAACCCAAGGGCACTTGCCGAGGAGAGTTCGTTGCTAGGGCTCGGAGATTTTCTCCGCTTGTTCGTGGTGTCGGAGGTGTCGACATCCATTTCTTCACCTGAATTCTCACGGGCACGTTTGGATCCACGACGTTCAGACGTAGGGGCCAGCGAATCACCAGAACTCTGTTTCTTTTTCTTTTCGAGAATTGCAAGTCGCTCCAGAGCCTCCTCTCGTATTGCCCTTTCGACCTCCGGGAATCGGGGAAGTATCCTGCGCAAGTCTTCCTTCTTAAGTTGTAGCGTCAGGCATCGTGTTCGAGCGATAACTGTAGCCGTTCGTGGCCTGTCCATGAGAATTCCAATCTCACCGACGAATGCGCCTGGTTTGAGCTCGGCATATGTGCTTTCACCATCTCTTGAACATACGGCCACAGCACCCCGGACTATCCAATACATCGCTTTCGCGACGTCCCCTTCAGTCATAATGTAGTCGTTTGGAGAGTGCATTTGCGGTTTGAGGACAAGACCAACTTCGTAGAGAAAGATATCTGGTGCAGCTTGAAAGAGCGGGAAGGATCGAATCCGGTCGATAAGATCTAGAGGCATGCCTTGAATTTGGGAAGTCGCGAGCGGCGATTGTCGAGCAGGTCTGGTCGGATTGATCCTTGAATCGAAGCTGCGCACAAGAGAGACCTCCGCTGAGGGAGGAGACGGTGTACGACCAGCATAGGGTGAAGGCGCTCGGCCATAATGGCGTCGCATGTTCGTCAAGCCTCACTCCCAATCTTACACGACTGAGTCGAAAAGGACCACTATCTTCATCTTTGTGGATAGAAAGTTACCATGCGAGCATCAATTGCTAACAGGCAAGCCTGCAGCTCAGCCACGATACAGTGCTCATCCACTACTTGTTTGCTTCGTGTATCGACGTGGAAATTTCGTGTCGATTGTTTTTCAACTAGACAGATCCGACAATGAGCAAATCCCCAGTACCAGCGTGGTTCGCTTGTACACGAAGTTGTTGTGGGAGAGATGTTATTATGTCGATCAGTCGAAGTAGCGCGGTGTGTTGCAATTCCAGCACGCAGCAGATTTCGAACAGTTCAAGCGGCCTGAACGCTCCAGCGTCCGTTGAAAGCGAGTATGAATAGGCTCGTTATTAAAGAAATAGATATCACGAGGAGCAAAAGTGAGTACATTAGGTACAGTACATCGCCAATTGAAGGCACTACACACCGGGCTTGTGCCCAAACGGTTACCCCACTTTCATCATGGCGAATTCTGGCCAGACGTGGCCTGTGAGTCCGGAGTGGCTCGTGCGCAACGCCGGTGCATGACTGACAGGGAGCAAAAGAACTGCTCTCCACGCCATTCTGGGTGGTGGAGCTGGGCGTGTCCGCCCGAACTTGCCTCTACGAAGCTTGTTAGCTTCTGACACAAGCCAGCTTGGGTCAATCTTGTGGGTTGATCTTCACACCAATCACCACAATGTGTTTTTCATATGGAATCAATATCAGCTGCTGTTTGATTTCAGTGAGAGCTAGCTTGTTGAGCTAGTGGGAGGTCCAAAGATTGGCCTTTACTCAGGAACACGACATGAATGGCTCCATGCAGCAGATCAAACATCTCCATTGAGATCAGATACTACGAGGGTGCCAGTCAGAAATCCTTGAGCCAATGATGGTCAGTGCAACACGGAGAAACCATGAGAAGATCAATAAGCCAAACAGTCAATGGAGATGGATCTAATCACAAAACTCCAGATCTTCATTCATCTTGGCTTTCCTCCTCAAATTCTTTCCAGTGTCCTCCTCAGTATCCATTCAACATATCTCGGGCTTTGACCCCTAAGTGTCGCAAGCACGTCCTGTGCTAATGCGAGTGGAACTGCAATCTTTAATCCAAGTTTTGTCATCCTCGTAGCTGCAAATCTGTCCAGCCTATTCTTCCAGCTGTATATTCCAGCCACCGTGACAGCTGCCGACACTGTGCTCAAGACATCTCTCTGTCCTCTCGCTAAGAGTCCCTGTTCTCGCTCATTCGCATTGGCAAAGATTCTCCCTCTTGCCCTGTCTAGACCTTCCTCTATTGCCACGAACAGAGCAGCCCATCCCGCAAATCCGAACCCATTCTTAATTCCTTGTCTAACGCCTCCAATGGTGGTATGATATCCTTTCGATTTTTGGTAAAGATACCACCCTGCTTCAGATGTTGGCAGACGATGCGCATTCTCAGCTCTGTAGCGGAAGCCTGCTGTATCACCTCCTTCCTTGACTCCAAGAGCGAAGGCCAACGAGAAAGCTGAGAAGCTGATTGCGACAAGGCGTGTAGCTGGGTCAAGACCTAGACGATCGAGGGGTTGCCGGAAATATGGTTGGGTTTCATTGGATAATGTAGATATTGGCTCATCATCAATTATGGGCGTCGACATCAGTGCAGGAACAGACTGTTGAAGAGATTCGGTGACTGATAACGGTGCTTCAGTCGTTGTCGAATTCCGAGAGAACGGCCACATCTTCGTGTCTCACCAGCATGAACATCGCCGTACGAGCCAAACTGCTAGCATCGTCAAAGTGACCACACCTTGAATGTCCGTATGGTTGTTACTTGTAGAAGGTATTTGAGCGTGTCGAGAACATTTGCTGTGTTTGCTTAATGAACCCTGGTTCTCCTAGTCGAGACACGAGCACAGTTCCAAAGTTCGAGATAGCTGCGAGGTGCTTCTGATTTCTGCAAACGGTGAGCATATGACTTGATGAGGAATGAACATTCCAACCTATTGTTACTAGATGTCGGCAGTTTGTCAGAGGCAACACCGAGGTCATGCCTGCGTATAAAAGTTCAATTACTTTTGCTAACACATGACAAAATCCTACGCATTGTCTAACAATCTGTCTTACTTGCAACCCAACAATTAGCACTAAACACCCAGGCTTCGAATTACTACTACTTGCAGCAGGATTGAATACCACAGCGCAGCTAGTATGTCTATTCCTGACGTTGCTACTCTACCAACACCGGAGCATCTCACACTACTGCTCAAGCATGGCAAATCAACCACTGTCTTGTCTGCCCTGCCAACACAGAGACTATCTGAGGTGAAGACCATGCTCCTGACAGCACTTGAAAGTCGCGGCATATCTACTTTTCCAGGTACTGACATACTGCTTCCAACCGAAGCAGATGAACTCGAATTCGCAGTCCTTATTGATCGTCGAGATCCGCAGAAAGGTTGGGTGAATGCCGAAGATGGTATCAGCCTAGCCACGAGCAAACCAGGAAAGAAGAAAGCAGCGAACAAACCATCTGGACCTGTCGAGAACGTGGCAGACCTGGAATTAAAGGATGGCGCATGGATCGCGTACAGACTGAAAACATCGGACATGGACATTATGCAGGAAGGCTCGAGCCCTGATATTGAGATGCGGGAAGATCCTGGCTGGAATGTGACGATACCCAGCTACGACGAGGAAGAAGAAGAGGAGATGCCGCTACCCACTGACCTTCATTCGATGCCTGTGCGATGAAAAGTTGCAATCATGAGATGATAAGGTTGAACAGCACAGCGGAAGAGGGTTGTCGCATCAAACAGGATGGCTTGAATCAACTTAGAGATGCTTCCATCCTTGTCCGACTTCGACAACGTGCTAGGAGTATTGTTGGGCATAATCTGCATTGGACGACTTGCTAAAGGCAGTGGACTCAAGCATCTGTCTTCGAGTTCAGAGATCACAAAGAAGTCTTCTCAGAGACGCAGACCTCACACGTAGTAATTAATGTCCAAACAATCAACTGCAACCTCACTTGTGTTTCGAACGTTTAGTGTCAGAAATCAGAAACCAACTAGCCTATACAAACATGTAGTATAATAGACTATGCTCGACCGTGCAACCTCATAAGCTGGTCAGCGATTCGAGACTTGACTCCTTCACGACAAAAGCCCAAACAAACAAAGCACGCCGAAAACAAAGGTACTACTGCATATTACTGTACAGTAGTGTACTCATCGAACTACTCCAGCTGTATCCATCATGAAGCCATTGAACAAGCCAGAAGCTCCACTCCAGCCTCATCACCAATTACCCTACAAGTACACACCCGCATGCAACTTGCGGTGATTCACCACTGTACACCTCACCATCCTATCTCTCATCTCGCCTCACCACTCCCATCGCCCATCCCACCACAACATACCACCACTTCAAACCACCATCCCGGTCACCGCCTCAGCCTCCCACCCACCCGCTTTATCTACAGTAGACGATGTCCCAACTATCAAAACTAACATTCGCAACAACTCTCATCGGCACAGCCGGCATAGTCGCTTTCATGCACTGGGCCCAAGTCGCCGAACGCGCAGCTATGCACGCCGGCGTCGTGCGCGATGTCGAGAACCAGCGCCGCAAAGCCGAAGAGATGGATGAGCGACGGATTGATTTTGAGATGCAGAAGCGGTTGGAGGAGGAGTATCGGAAGACGCAGAGCGTGCATGATAGTACGACCGGGGGATGATGAAGTTGGACTACAGCTTCTTGGACTGATTTCTTTCGGGCTCGAGACCTAGATGACTATCTGGTAAAGATCTGCTACAAAAGGTGATGCGGTTAATACCTGCATCGAGTGGTGGCCGGGCATATATCGCGGATGGATTGGGACGGGGTTTGGGGTGATGAAGATGTGAGACCAGCACGAGTTTTCTTGTCCAAGTCTAGTGATATGCATCAGGGTGCATGCTGTCCGTGTCCCTGTACAAGAGCCGGAACACCTAAATGCAACGTGAGCAGATGGGAGACAGCAGAGCATATTGACGATGCCCGGCAGCTGGTGCGTGGTAGTCACGATCGAGGCCTGAAGTCCAGTTGTGTATTGCGTTGGGGCTAACTTCTGGGACGTGACGAGGAGAACAACAAAATGGCTAGGAGTGTGAAGCAGACCAACAAAGCTCGAAACATGTAGGAGGTTCGCAGGAGAATTGATCAAGAAAACTAGAGAATGGAAATGAGGCTTGTACTCGTCTGTTGGGACAGACACAGCATATCATCGCTAAGACGCTGATCTAGGTAGTGGCACCGAATGCAATATGCACGTATTCCTTCGTTAATGTGCACCTGCTTCTGACATGCAAATACCAGACCATCTCCTCGTGGCTTGTTCATTCAGTCCTGTCGCTCGTCGCGCAAGCTCAACATAGACCATGCCCAGCAACCGTATTGTGCATACAACGAGACCCATGGTACGTCGATAATCCCCCTCTGCCATAAAGTGTTCGTCCCTCACAAGCGTTCATTCCACACTCCTTCCGTACAGAGCGCCATATCAAGCTCCTCAACTCTCTACCACTCCTTAATAGTATCCCCCCTCAACTTAGCTCTCATATCGTACTTGCCCTATCACACAGTCGCGTCAGTAACTAAAACCCCGTGTCCAAAACTCCCTTTGAGGTATAGCTGGTAGGTGTCGAACTCACATCCGTCGATCCAAAAGCATACAACATCACACCCGGCACGAAACCCGCGAACATGAATGAAATAAACGCCGTTCGGGGTGTCCATCGGAAATACCGCCATCGGTTTTTGGTCATATCTAGACGGTATCATGTTGTGTCAGCTCACTGTGCATTCACTGTGCATTCACTTATTTCCCTGTTGTTCTGCAGTCGCTGTAGCTCTAGGTGTATTGTGTATCGGTCTTTTCGGACGGAACATGGGATGGGAGATCTTCCTTACAAGCAAGCTTCTCGATCGCGGGATCGAACTTGAGAGCTACACGGAATTGTTAGCGACTGATTTGTAGCACACAGGGAGGGGTTAGGCGTACGTGAAGGGCCAGCCATCTTGGTTGCCGGTGCTCTCTTTGTCTGGTCCTTGATCGGGACTCAGTGGTATGGGTGCTGGCGCATTGGCTTTTGGGGTGAGGTGTAGAGCAGCTGCGGTGTGGCTTGAATGCGGCTGACGGAGATGGAGGGCTTGGCGTGGCGGTGCAAGGTTGTGAACGTCAATGCTTGGGAGTTTATGAATTCAAATGATATTGCATAAGTTTATTATGGTAAGAACAGCTTCTTGCGGCCTAGATACTAGGTGCAACTTGGCATCTTCGGACACAGTGCGCAGCACACTTGTCAACTACTCGATTGAGCTTGTACCACTGGTCCATGCTTCTAGCACCACCATCCATGGGGTATACCTCTATATAAGTATTTTCCAGTCACTTCAACATCCACCAAGCAGAGATATCCAAGCCTATAACCGTTTCCATGTTGTGAGCGTTTGCCATTGACATTAGATGGGGATGACATTACGTTAAGGGATTTGAGGACGGAAGTGGTTGCTAAGGCACGAGCCCGCCCGAATCATGGACGCGAAATGTCATCTACCTGCCCACTATTCAAAAACTTACGTCTAGCATTCCTCGAACGCTCACACGAGAACGCATCGATTTTCTCAGCCACGAACACGATCTCGTATCCCCAATCTTGCTGATTCTGCCTTCCGCGAAGCCGCCATTGCCCAGTTCGAACAATCCATCTGTGGGGTTCGTTTTCATCTCCATTTCTGTTTCTTGTTGAAGGATTGGGAGGAGGAGTGGAGAAGCGTTGTCGTTTTCGGGATTTACTTTGTGTTGGTTCGGGACTTCTGGCGTGGAGTTGGCTTCGGTGATTGGGCTGTTGTGGATGGTTGTGGTTAGTCTCAATTTCTAGGCCACTTGTTATGTCTGAGGTCTCATTTTCGTCGTCGTTTTGAGGTATGAGGTGGCTTTGTTGGCTCGTTAACAAATCTTGTGGAAATGTCCGGTCAATATCGTAACGTGCGCCATCAAGTTGGATGTCACTTGAAGACTCGAAGAGAATCTTGATTCTATCGTCGCTCGTCGATTTGTTGCCTGAACCTGCGGCTTGAGATCACTGTGCTGCGCCGTCAAGTACGGACAAGCCTGACGGTGCATTCGTCGGGAGATTCATCTTGTTCTTAACAACTTCAAGTAAACTCGCGACTCTTGCTTTTGCAAGGCCATGGAAGTCTGCTCTCATGTCGCTAACATCAACAACCGTGGTCTGATCTCCGGATTCGACGACAAGCTTGTATGGATCGTCACCTACAAACGATCTTGCGTAGAGTCTGTCCAGAACTCATCCACTCTCTTCGGAGCCTGACCAGGAACCACCTTGCCAAGATGTGCAGCACAAGTATATGCCAGGAGCAACTCAGGCGTGCGGAATATGCAAGCAAAAAAAGATCAAGGTACGCTTCTGCTCAGAACTGCAAGACCGGTACCAATAAGCATCATGTAAAGGTCAAACACTTTCAGACCTCTGGCATCCTTCCTTTGTGTAAACGACGGAGCCTGCTGAAGGCCGTGAGTACGAAGACCTAAGGGCCGGAGAAAACTTGCGACAATGCGAGGAAAATCGTGGCGGACAACATAGCATTGTATTTGACGGCTCTACGGTGCGAAATTCCACTACCTTGCTGAGGTTGCTCTGTCGAAGTAGGCCTCTCGACCCAGCTCGTCGTTTCTGGTGCAATGGAGCCCGCAGTCGCTCCCTGTGTCGCGCCAATGAATGCCGTTGTAGATTGCGAAGATACGTTCATCCGCCCTGTGGAACTGGTGGCAGAGCTCGTCAAGGTTTTGTTCAGGATACTCTCGCTCTTCGAACTTATACTGGCGGAGAAGGCCGATTCACTCTCAATTGCTAGCGAGTAGCTCTCACAAGAAATATCCACGAGTCTGGGCTCACGGCTGATTGAAGAAGAGTCGGTGGAGGTTGCGCTGTAGTGATAGCAGTTATTCCAGCATCTGAGTTTTCATGTCAAAATCGTCAGGACTTTAGACAAATGTAGGCTGTCTTACAGTGAGGACTGATTGAAGTAGCCGTTTGTACACATGCAATACCGTCGCTGAAAGTAGCTCGAATCTCCATATTCTCTCGAGCAGGCATTTTCTGAGCTTGTCGCCAGTTGGCAGGGTCCGTCTGGCTCGGTGCGGCAATTAGGGTAAGCCAGACTTGTAGTCATTTTGACAGAGTGCCAGTTGCTATTGCCAGCTGCTCGTAACTGTCAGCCGGACAAGTGCTCTCAGTTCAATTCGCAGTCACTGCGTGGTCGATGGCAGATGCTGCCCAAGTTGAAGGTGACCGCCACTTTTGCACGACGACAACCTTTGTCAAGTCCTCGGAGAAGCACAATTTCCATCTTGGCCTGTCCGATACTAAAGTGATACGAATACGCCTAGTAGGCTGACCAGCAATGCAAGCTCCCTCATCTTGGCAATTGGCGCGCCAGCGATTGGCGGGAGATAGGGGAGAGGCGTTTGCCAAGACTTTCCGGCCGTTAGCAGGCAGTTTGCCAAGCGAGCTGAAGCAACGTCGTTTCACTCTTTATTGGATGAGCGTACGAAACCCGCAGGGCCAAGAGGTTCAGTACCAGGAGTTCCTGGGTCCAACAGGCATTAACATACACATTTGGCCCCTTTGTTCGTGCAACAAGCTACCTTCCAAGCCGTTTTCTCAGGGCTTGGTCGACATTTGGGCACATTGCCTGGAATTGCGGGGCAGCGACTGGGCTCTGCCAAATCATTGGCTGGGTCAGAATGGCAGGATGCAAGTGTCTTCGACATCGACTGTCAATAGCGCAACGTATCCAACATGTTTCACTCCATCTTGTGAGCTCGAGGCTTGCCGAATGCATGATCTATCTTTTGTGGACAGACAGAGGTGAATTGACTTCGCATCGCGCAAATGAATGAAGTCTCGCGAAGACTTGAACCGTCAAAATGTTGAACATTGCCCAGGCCTCGGGCCTCATCGCGGCTGCAGTGGTGATCGGTATGCCTGACCCGACCTTCTGCGCAAGTATGGGATTGCTGTAGAGATCGTCTACTGACCCCTCTGTCAGTCCAGTATGGCCTTCCAGCTGCATTGGTAATAATTCTGGTCAGATATGTCGGGACCGAGAACAGTGCTGTGACCTGGTATACAGACTCTCAATTCAGTGCAAAATGAATGAACTGACATGATCAGGTCCGTTGTGAACCGTGCAATCTCTACTACAATCTGGCCGCATCTAATTCGAGCCGACGCTGTCAACACTCTTCAGACTTCCTGGAAAGCAAGAGTCCCGGGTTGGGCCTCGACAGTTGGAGCCGCGTTGTTGGTCGTGGTTGGTGTTGTCACGCCCCTTGGGCTCCGCGATGAAATTGTGTTGGGCCGGACCGAGTTGATCGAGTTTCAATATGTTCGTGATCCAGGCCCATTCGGCTCTGTCACCATGGCTCGGCCGTCTGCCGACTTCACTCGATACTGTGAAGTTGGCTTGCACATCAATTGCCCCGGCCAATACCAAGGCGTGTACATGAATGAAACAGACCCCGAAGTCTATTCGAGCGTGGAGACTGACGAGAATTCCACTATCAATACCACGATTCCCGCGAACTTCACTACGATGTTTACTAGCGCAACTTCCGATCAAGGGAACACCGTCTCGGGCCTGTTCGATATCCAATTCCGTCGTTGGAAATTTAACAAGAATGGAATTGTCAACAAAGGTCGGCCATACGTGCAAGGCAACAGCCGCTTCACGGGGACTTTGATAGCGCAAGACAGAGTCTTACTCGTCGAAGGCCTCATTGTCGATATGAGGAAAAATCCCGGGGTCGGGTTCAGAAACCACACCATCCCTGTAGGGTTGTCCCATGGGGGCACCTGGAAGGAAGATATCATGTGGGCCGAGCCAGTCACCAAATGTGCCGACAGCAATCTATCTATTGCGCTCCGATCAGAGAAGAACGGGGAGCACTGGGCCGCTAATACCACCTTCTATGTTGTCGATCGCGGCGCTTTCGTTGGACTCGACGTGAGCGCCTTGGAGTCACCTCCTTGGAACGACAACCAGACTCTTGATTTATTTGGTCGAGCTCACAAAGCCGCACGTATGCAAAACGTATTTGTTGCTTCCAGCCTCAATCTAACCTTGCCACTCGACCCCAGCAAAGACATCTTACGTAAGATGGTCATGAAGAATCCCGGATCAGCACCGGCCTCTATGTACAGTGCACAAGGTTTTGATCAAAGCATGATTGGTGAGTTGACGGGTATTGGTGGCGCGCCACCTGAGATTCCTGTAGTATACGCCTACAACTCAACCACACCTTTCGTCAACCACTATCCTGATGGCTTCAAGAAGCTTCTGGCCCTCAATTACTCGGCTGTTGCGCGGATCTGCAAAGGTTACTATGAAATAGACAATTCGGACCTCGACTTGCGCGGCAACAATATTACCTATCCACTTGTGGCATGCGGTTTCGTGCTTGGTGCACCACTCCAGAAAACAACAGAAAACCTCACCATATCAGCATATACCGGTATCGAAGAATACCAAAAGAACCTGTACGTCTGCGCATCTGCCATACGAGCCAGTGTCAAAACTGTCACGTTCCTCTACAATGGAACCGGAGCTAGATTCGAGAATCTCGAGGTCGTGGACATCGCGGACAAGGTCTATTCTGACGAAAAGTCAAAGCCGTTATGGGCTGGAGAGCACAGCTACGACAAGGTCATGCGCTTCGACCCACTTTGGGGCATTGTCGACGACCGTTACGAAAATTATGGCTTTAAGGAAGGTTTTTACACTATGCGAGCTGAGAAATTCTGGCTCACTGTCACACCTACTCCTAGCATCAGTTTCGGCGATACAGACGGCTATGACGCGCTGGCCGCCGTCTCAAGCTTTCCTCGTCGCCTAGGGAATCTCTACAGCCTCTTGGACGACCTCGGAGGGCCCGACTATTCCGGCAAGAACGATCACACCATGCTAGAACGTTTCCAAAGTCTCTCCCACAATCAAGACGATGCCGCACAGATACCCAATTTGATCATGACAGATGGGTTCGCGGCAGGCCTTGTCGGGACGAAGACCTCCATCTCCAGAAAATACGTCCAGTGGCCCGCAAGTCTCGGCGTGGACGACACAGTGCAAGGCTACCCTTCGGCAAGAGTAACAACTTACAGTCGAGCCCTAAGGTATGATATCCGCTACGCAATTCCGGCACTCATCGTCCTCTCATTACTGCTACTTGCGCTTATCTGGGCCCTTGCG
>Ga0181464_1001121_pt1 | contig 13090 bp, 11 predicted proteins | sample InSIn2gowninarea_FD_119074 | JGI IMG/M metagenome (GOLD analysis project Ga0181464, IMG submission 119074) | Clean room microbial communities from NASA Spacecraft Assembly Facility at Jet Propulsion Laboratory, Pasadena, California, USA -... ...
ACAATAGTAACAATATGGGCACTACATGGGGGTAATAGGGGCACAACAATATAAATAAGGGGTATAACTACAATAGTAATGGGGTAATCACTAATATTATAGGGACCCAACAGAATGTCACCCCAACTAATGGGACCTCTAAAGAGATACACAAGATGTGTTAGTACAAAAGGATGGGGTGGCAAATAAATGTGCCCTCACAAGGAACAAGCCACCAAAATACACTAATGTGGGAGCTTACGATGCACTCAATGAGAATGCAGAGCATGCAATAAGATAAAAGAAATTAAGTGAAGAAGAGAAATAAGCTCTTTGTTATAGGGATTGGGTATGAAACTACTTAGACTCATTCAAATTAGTCTTTGCTGAGCATGGAGAAATTTTAAATGTAGTCATCATCATTGACAGGACCACTGGTAAGAACAAGGGATATGAATTTACCACATATAAACATGGTAATTATGACTTGAGTGCATTGGAAGAACCCAATAAGATGATTGATGGTAGAATGGTTTTTTGTAATCTAGCCACTGCTAGGTAACAACAATTGCAACTAAGCCAACTCCTTCGACAACCCATACAACCAATTAATCCCTTTCAACTCCAATAACACCTACTTCTGCCCATGCTACATGTACAACCCATACAACTAGCTAATTCCTTTCAACTGGCTACAACAAATCCTAACTTAAGGAGGATCTATGTGGGTAATGTTCCTAAAGACATGAAACCTGCTAGAATGACTATTTTTTTCTCTCATTATGGAGACATTGAAGAAGGCCTTGGTGGTTTTCACAGACAAATTGGTAAGTCCAAAGGAAACTCCCTTAATTTTTACAAAACAATTGAAGCAGCAAATCGATCCTTGGAAGATCCTGATAAATCAATAGATGGGCATCAAACCCTTTTGTAAATTAGCATTTGAAGGACAAAAGAAGCAAGTTGCAGCAAACCAGGGCCAAGTTGTTCCTAATTTGAAGGATAAAGGTGATGTAAATCACATTTCACAATATCGTGGATTGGGTCATGGGCTAGTCAACCCACTACTTATTGGTGATTGGAATATCGTGAACCAAACATTGGTACCCATTACTGATCTAAATACATATCGATTAAGTGATGTAACATTGCAAAGTTTGTCTAGAGACCTCGCTGCAACAAATCTTCCTTATAGTTCATTAAACTCTTCATCACAGTTGGACTTGGGTCACCAACTCCTTCTCCAAGGAACAACTTTTGGTCAGGCATCACTATGTGCAGGAAGTTACGGTCTTGGTCCATATGTATCCTTTGGATATGGAAGTCACTCATATATCCGTTTTGGAGGTGTAACATCTCACTATGGGATTTCTTCAAGTTCATTTGTTGCCCAAATTGTTGCATATGATGGAGCAAGACATTTGCCCCTTACATCTCATTAAAGTCAACTCCTAGGTACATCTCCATCATCGGGAGTTCTTCCTGGCATGCAGTCTTACTACACATCCTAGGTTTGTGCTCATTCTTTTTATTTTTCTCCCATTTTCTTTATTTTATTTTCAATTATCTTTATATATATTTGAAATGTTTGTTTTGGTATTTTGTCTTCCACTATATGTCAAACACCACTTATGATTCTTCGAGCCTTTTGATTTAGATCTCCTTTATTATTTTTCTTCTAACTTCTTTCTCTGGAAAGTGATGAGAATAAGTTTGGAGAAAGGTTGGAAAAACAACTTGTTTGTAGCATTTTCTATCTTGTTTTTAGTTTATTGTCACTCATTTTTAAAATGTACCCTTTTGAATAATCAAATACCTTAGCTTCTTTCTGTAGGGGATGTGATGAGAACAAGCATAAGTCATTGTGGTAATTGAGGACATTGGTTCGTATGAATTATGGAGTTAAAGCTAGGTTGGCCAAATCATGGAGCAAATATCTGTTATAATTATGATGTATGGTTACAAAATGTGAGGGAAATTATAGGCAAGATGTCATGGGTAGAAAGGGAACATGGTTTACAATGTACGTTTTACTATGTGTTCGATATTCTGAATCTGTTATCTTAATTGCTTTTACTATTAAATTACCATTTATTGTTAATTTATGTGAAAATAAGTACTCCAAAAAATATTGAATTGTATGAGTGTGGTTAGGTAAAAGGGTGTTTGCAAGAAGTGGAGAGAACTTTGAATGAATTCGTAGTTCATCTTTACTGTTAGGTTGTGATTTTATCTTGTGGCTTTGTTATTTTCATGTCAATATTGTTCTTAGTTATGAATTCATAATGAGATCAATATGTTTTGCATATCTATTTCTATTCTTTGCTGCCAGCTGGAGCTCATTTGACTATGGATTCTATTTAAGCCAATGTTTATTTCCATCTCTTCTTTTTCTTTTATCATAGACTTTTTGTGGTGTATGCTAGAGTTTTTCAATTGACTATTTTACATCAACTTTTGATGTATTTTCTTTTATGTTTTATTAGTTTGGTTGTATCTTATAACATTGACTAGAAATCAAAACCACAATGTTGGACAAGATCTGGTGACTCCAATGAGGTTTATTCTTGGTGTAATAGGCTTGGAGTTTGTCTCTTTTGCTGGCATGAATTTGAATTATGATGAGTTGAAAGTGTCCCAGAAGCACATGATTGTTTAACAAGAAGATGATATATGTTGGGATGCATTTGTTGTGTTTCAATAGATTTGAGTTTGTCTCTGCATATCCAAAATCCAATAAATTTTTTGGTTGTTTGATGTTTTATTTTTTTGTTTGATAAGTGGTTTGGGCCCTGAGATGACTGCATGCTTTGGTTCAAGAAAATGCGACCATGGAGCATAAAAGTAGTAAGTGCGACTTAAGAAAAGGCAAGGATTCGTATTTGTTAAAGAAAAACTCATTTTATGAGTTGCATTGCTATTATTTTAGGTTTTGTTATTTCATGGACTTTATATAACTTTCCACTCGATATGTATACTAAATTGTATGCTTTTGGAGACTATAATATATATTGTGCTTGTTGCGTAATTTGAGTTTGGCTTTTCCACATTGCCTTTGTTTCTCTTATGGTTTTCATTCATTCACTTCAAGAAGAAGATATGATAATGATATCTAAGCCCAAAAAGGTAAATAATAGTTTTTGATTGATGATTTCATGCCTCACAATATCAACTTTAAAATCTTTCCAATATTTAGTGGTAGTACTTCTGTATTTCTTCTCATTACAACCACATACTCTTCCCCCTATAGTTCTGAAAGTTGAGGAAAATTCAAGGGTTGCCTCATCATCATAATCATAAAATCTTCTCAAAATACTGCAACCATCAACTTCTCTAAAAATGTTTACAACCCTAATATTTTGATAAAATCTAGTAGTGTTTGTGGGCTCTCTTCCATTAAACCCTACTCCCATTCCATAGAAGAAGACATAGAAGGTTGCTTTTGGAAAGAAAGGGGGTTATCCTATTGTTTTATCTTTGTTTTTACTTGCCTTATAAACTTGATTTTAGTATCTTGTACTCATGTTTATGGAAATTCTTATAGGAAGGGTTCTAAATTTTGAACAATCAACATATGCATTCTAGCAACAATTGTATAGAAGAATCCAAAAAAAAGTCAAAGAAGAGGGAAAACAAAATGAAATGACCTTCTACTGCTGTGATTTTATTCTATTGAGCTTATTGTACTTCGTATCTAGAGTTTCTTGTAGATCATTTCAATCTTATAGCCATTCATGTTGCTAATTCTACAAAAATAATTATTCTTCTTGTAGTAAATTGATGAGGAGAAGTGAAATGGCATGTAGGAATAGTTGAGCAGAGAAGGTGGTGAAAATGAAATGGATCAACACCGAGAATATAATCATAACCTTTATTCATCTATTGTCTTTAGTTCTCCTTTAGCTTAATGAACTCTTTGGTTAAACACAATTTTTTCTCATCTATCCTCGATTAGTGATATGACATTGTGTCACCTTTTGGATGAATATTGTTGATTGTCTCGTATGACTATGGTATCTCTACCAATTACAAGAAAATTTATATAATTTCATATTGTCACTTATTATGTGTAAGACATGAGCCCTATAGTCAATAATGGTGTCATTTATACAATGTACAATGTTGCATTTTATATTTTGAAGTTGCTACATGACTACTTGTAGGGGTTCTTATGGAGGTACAGGGTACAATGTAGATGTTGAGGTACTCCAATTTTTCATTTTCTGTTGAGTATAAGTTATGCCTCTAGGATATTCTATTTAAAATCTTAAGGCTTGGATATGAAAATTTCAATGATTTGTAGCTTTTCCTCAATCCTATAGCCTCCTTGTAGAAGTAAAGGGAATTTGCAGAATTTTCTCGTTCATGAGAATTTAGATGGAAATTATTCTTGGGTGGATAGAGCTTAATGAAAATTTATTAAAAATTAACAAGGATGAATATGGAATGGAAAGAAAATAGAAAAAGATGGAAGTGAAAATGAAAACTAGTAATGATGAAATAGCTACGGTAATGTATGGAATGGAATAATTTTGCTACAATGTCAAAACAAGTGCTTTGATGACCTTGCAATGATTTTTTTTAAATTTATTTATATAATTGTACATTATACTAATGTGATTGATCCTTTTCTATTTCATGTTTTTCCTATGTTAGGCTCTTCAATTACTTTAAATTAGAAACTATGCATGTCATTATCAATGCCCTGTTCATTTGGAACTTGTGAACTATCGTGCATCATTTATGTTAATATAATATGTTAAGTGCTAAAGAAATTGTAGTATTAATTAATTTATTTATTATGGAGTGTAGGCATTATTTTTTATTATGTATCCTAGTATGCACTATGGCTATTAGCCAAACTTTGTGCTTACAATTTTACCATGTGTTTATTGGTTACATTTCGAGATTGTTGTTATTGATTGTTGTATTTTGACATCTTGAATTAATTGATAACGAGAAGCACTCCCAACTATTTTTCTAGACCCCATAGCTAATGAGATCCAACCATGTAGCTCATTAGTCATAATTGCATCGTGAATACTCACTGTTTTTTAATTTTTGGCATGCAAATCAGTCACAACATATTTACATGATTAACAAGGTGAGAAATCAATATTTGATGTAATTGTAGGTTTTAGTTTTGATCATTATAAGTCATTTATAGGTTATAAATATCTTCAAAGTTTCATTTATAATTGAGTATTCAAAAAAAAAATATTGAGTATCTTATACGTAATTATTTCCCTTCAACCCACTTTTCATTACTTCCATAACCATTAGGTAGGGACCTCCATCTTCAATGCTATTTTGTTTGTTTAGTAAAATATTGTCCAAGACTTTAAAAGTTTTATAATTTATTAAAAGTTGTAGAATTCAAAATCTATAAAGTTTCAAGGTATAATTTTTTAAAGTTTAATTCTTTAAAGGGTGCTAGCTCAATGGAAGAGCACCTAATTTGCAAGCAGGAAGTTGGTGGTTCAATTCCATCGTGCCCTAATATTCATACGGAATGGCAACAATTAGGTTTTGGTGAGGAAGAATCTTTTGACCATCACCAATAAGCTTATGGTGACATTTTTTGACCCTCACCAAAATATGAAATGGTGACAGTCAATGAACACCACCATATACATGTATCAATAGTAACGACAATGAAAGTTCATCACCATAAATTGTTGGTGTTCATATGAAATGGTGACGGTCAATGAACATCGCCATATATATGCATAAATAGTGATGGTCATGAAAAGTCCATCACAATAAACTGTTTTTGTTCATATGAAATCATGGTGGTCACTATCCATCATTATAATCATTATTTGTGATAGAATTTGAATGTCACCACAACACCTACACTTTTGGTGATGCCACCTTTGATGATGTTCAATTTTTGGTGAAGGAGTCTAAGATCTATCACCATTACTCATATGAAATGGTGATGATTACTATCCATCATTATAAGTCATTATTGGTGATGAACCTTGAATGTCACCAGAACACCTATACTTTTGGCGATGCCACCTTTGGTGATCTTCAGTTTTTGGTGACGAAGGCTCTTTTGACCATCACCAGTGAGCTTATGGTGACATTTTTCAACCCTCACTAATGACCTTTTATGTTGTAGTGTAATAAACATGAAAAGAGGCATCATAACAATTTATCAACAATGATCTGTGATGATGTCTACATGATCAATGTCATTGGATACTACCAGTATAGTTATCATCATCATCGTGTTTATCATGACCATCATCATTGTGGTCTCCCTCAATGTACTCTCCATATACCTCATCGCCTTTGTATCGAATGTCTGAACTAGACCTAACATAATCACGATCGATTTTAGCATCAATTGGATCTTTTGGAAGACCCATGTTCTGCAAAAAAAAATATTTAATATGAAAAGTTAATATTTATTTCATGCAATATTTAATATTTTTGTTATATTTCTCATATTACAACATATGAAACAGAACCATAATCATGTTACATCATATCAAAGTTCACATATATACCATAACACAATTTCAATTAAGATACAACTAAGATGTCATTCCAATGATTTACAACATGCACCAATTCTAATAAATGTTAGTAAATTACGGAATGACACCATACATTTTTGTTGACTAGCTTGTGTTGTGTAGTGTACTAGCCCCTACTAGGAAGGAAGGGTGCTCCTTCTTAGTATGGATCATTGGTTACAGAGGTATTGTAGCTATTTTATTTGTTTCCTTTCATTTATAATTCAGTGTGATTGTTGTTACTATTATTATAAGTCTTGTTGACGCTTTAATGATTGCATAATTCTAACCTTTGTATTATCTAATAACATAGATCTTGGACTAGTCTCTTTGTTAGTGTGATGGTTAGTTATTTTCTGTTAAATTTTGATGGTGTGTTCATTTAATTTGAATGTGAATTTTAGAATTTTTTAAGAGAATGGTTTCTAGGAGTGCTCTTATTTTTTCAATAAGAGTGATAGTGTGACAAATTGTTTTTATTTTTCATTGTATTTTTATTTCTTGAGAGTGTAAACAAGGTTTGAGAGTGTAATAGCGGGAGTGTTGAATTGCTGAGGGTGTGATTAGAACAATTGAGTTTGAAATTCATTATCATTGGTCATCATTTTCCCTTGCATATATTTTACATAATAGACTTGCAATAACAAAACCTACCCAAATTAACAATTAATTTCAAGAGTTGGAACTACTGCTTTGAATTAAAAGGATAATTTTTCTTCCCAACAACAAGCTAAAGAAGAACTTATGCACAACTTTCACATAATGCAAGTTGAAGAAAAACTGGAATGTTGTATGAAATCTAAAGAATAATTATTTAATAGTGAAATTAGACATATATTAATCCAAAAGTGTGTAAATTAATCAAATAAACAATCTACCATTTGAATCAACTATATTGACCAATAAATGAAGTTTGGGTGTGCACTTTAGTGAAGGAAGGAAATTCTGGTTTATTTTAAAAAAATGCACACCCAAACTTCATTTCAAGGCTAACTTGAATCATTGAACTTGGAGAGTACTATTTTACTCATAATTAACATTAATTTTGCACATAGAAAATTATGTTGTGCAAGAATATGCCAAATTGGATCAATTTCATAGGGCTAGTGTCAAGGTTTATGTGCCTCAAATAAAAGAACACTATGACTTGTACTTAATTTATTGTGTGATAATGATCATTCCAACCTAAATATAAGACCATTTTATGTAGCATAGCATAGTCGTTTTCATAAAGGAATTGTTATACACTGAAATCCAAGCGTGTTGGAATAACAATTAATCATACATGGAAATATTTTTAATTGGAACAAATATGCACTCCCAAGCCAAACCAATTAGATTCTTGGTAATTAAATTTCAAATGGGAAATCATTGGAAAATTACTAACCTTAGGATATAACATTGTATCAGGTCTAACAAGTATCCTACATAACTATGTTTCCCACTTGTAACCAACTTTCACATAAGGCAAGTTGAAGCAAAAATTAGAATGTTGTATGAAATATGAAGTATAAATATTTAAGCTCAAAGTAAAGATATAACAATGCAAAATTGTGTAAAGTCATTAAATAAATAATCTATAATTTGAATCAATTGTATTAGCCAATAAATGAATCTTGGGTGTGGATTTTAGTGGTGCAAGGAAATTTTGGCTTGCTTCATAAAAATGCATGCCCAACCTTCATTTCAAGGCAAAATTAAATGATTCAACTTGGAGAGTACTTTTTTAATCATAATTAACATTATTTTTTCACCGATAAATTTTTGTTGTGCAAGAATATGCCAAATTGGTTCAATTTTGTACGGTTAAAGTCAATGTTTGTGTGTGTCAAATAAATTCTCACTAGGAACTATACTTAATTGATTTTTCGATAATAATCATTCCAACATAAATATAGAACCATTTTATGGAACATAACATAGTCATTTTCTTAAAGGAAATGTTATATATTAAAAACCATGTTTGCTAGAATAACAATTGATCGTATTTGCCAATGATCACACTTGCAACAAATATGCACTCCCAAGCCAAACCAATTACACTCTTGGTAATGAAATGTGAAATGTGACATGATTGGACAATTCCTAACCTTAGGATATAAGCTCACATCATGTCTAAGAAATATCCCACATAACTATATTTCCCACTTATACACATAAGGCAAGGTAAAGCTAAACATCAAATGTTCTATGGAATTTGAAGTATAAATATTTAAGCTCAAAATAAACATATAACAATGCAAAAGTGTGTAAAATCATTAAATAAAAAATCTACAAATTTAATCAATCAGATTGGCCAAGAAATGAAACTTGGGCGTGCCTTTTAATGAAGCAAGGAAATTTTGGCCCAATTCACAAAATGCACACCTAGCCTTTAATTCAAGGCCAAATTGAATGATTCAACTTCGATAGTACTTTTTTACTCATAATTAACACTAATTTTTCAAGAATATGCTACATTGGATCGATTTCATAGGGTCAAAGTCAAATTTTGTGTGCCTCAAATAAATGCACACTAGGACTTGTACTTAATTGACTGTGTCATAATGATCATTCTAACCTAAATATAAAACCATTTAATGCAACATGGTATAGTCATTTTCATAAGGAAATTTTATACATTGAAATCCAATTATGTTGGAATAGCAATTGATAATATTTTCCAATAACCATAGTTAGAATGACTATGCACTCCTAGGCAAAACCAATTACACCCCTGGTAATGAAATTTGAAATGGGAGATGATTGGACAATTCCTAATATTAGGATATAACCTTGCATCATGTCTAAGAAATATCCTACATAACTATGTTTCACACTTATACACAACATTCAAATAAGGCAAGTTGAAGAAAAACTTAGAATATTGTATGAAATATGAAGTATAAATATTTAAGCTCAAAGTAACAAGGAAAAACTGTGTAAAATCATTAAATAAACAATCTAAAATTTGTGTCAATCATATTGGCTAAGAAATGAAGCCTAGGTGCACATTTTAGTGATGCAAGGAAAATTTGGCTTCACAAAAATGCACGCCTAACCTTCATTTCAAGGCCAAATTGAATGGTTCAACTTGGAGAGTATTTTTTTACTCATAGGTAACATTAATAAGATTAAATATTTTTAATGTTTTGCATATATGTTTGTGTTTTTTAAAAGTAATCCAAATTGCATGGAATTTCAAGGGTAAAAGGTAGGTCTTCTATGCATAAATACACACCAAGAGTATTTGGGAACAAGATGATGGAATAAGAAAAATAAAACCTAAATTTTAATAGTCGAAACATGTAGTTTCTTGGTTCAAACACTATAAGAGAAGGTCGTATGACCTTATTTCAGGAGTAACTAGGTTTGGGGTTTGTAGGGTCTATTTTAGTTTTTCTTCTATATTGTACATTTTTTTAGGGTTTTAAGTTTAAGATTATGTAAAGTGGCCTAGTTAGGGTTTGAAGATAAATAGGTAAGGAGAATGGATACAATATAATTTCTAAAAAAAGGGTGGAAATTAGTTTTTCACCTTATATTCATGAAAGAAGACCACAAATTGAGACAATAGAAAAATCAAGAAAATTAGCCACGTGGCAGGGTGCAACAAAGAATGGATGTTGAAACCCCAATTGTAAAAGAGAAGAGTTTGAAGATGAATGCTCTTGAATGGATGGATGTTGATATGTTGTTGGTGATTGAAATGTGGCAGTCATTGGTGTTGTTAGAAAGCACACTTCTACTCATTTCCCTCATCATTATGGACATTCGAAAATATGTAAAGAAGAGAAATTACTAAGAAACCACATTATACTTAGAGTAACTTGTTGGAAATAATACTGAGAGCGGGGGTGAATCAGTATTATCAGATTCTTTTCAATATACCATCTAGATTTATACTTTAAATTATTCTTCCGATATTGATAATTAACTTGTATGTCAGTACCAAATAATAATGAACAAGAACAGTGAAAAACAGATAGTCACACCAAAGAACACCAGATATAAGGTGGAAACCCAATGTGGGTGAAAACCACCTGCTGCAACATGTCTCTATCTTCTTTCAATTAGAACTTCTTTTACAATGATTTTGTACTGGTGCAGTCCTTTACCAATACGCAGGCTGCAACCTGTAGAGAGCTACAACTCTCTCTCTCGTTTTCCAATCTCTCTTGGAAGGGAGCTATAGCCCCTTACTTCTTTTAGGGACCACGTTTCATTAATTTTCAGACTGGATCCAAGAAGATCAAATGATCATCAAGTACATGTGAATCAACTAATTTCCTTATGCAATAAGTCTTCAGAATCACCCAAGCACCAGATCAATATATACAAGGATATTATGATAGTTATCCACCAAATCTAGTCAACCATCAATACAGAGGCTAAACATAATCATGCCGTTATCAAAACTCTATACCAGTAACCCAACATCAATTGCGCACCTAGAACCCTGCAGAATTGTTAAAGGCAGTTAAAACAAATCTCTACCAGTGATCGCAACTTCACCAAAACATCTGCAAACATCTGCGCCTGTGCTTTTTTTCTGATATGTAGCTATACGTGCCTGCACAGTCTTCTGCTCTACAGGTATACGCACTTGTACCGTGTCACTCCTGCGGATAGATGATTTTACAGTCTTCAAGCATACCCCAGACTACAAATCTGATCATACACTAAGGAGATCTCAATCCTTCAATAGATCCGACTTGTAACCGATCACAAGAATTTCAGATTTAGCCTTTTTTAAGATCTTCGAATTTCACTGCACCCAAGCCAAATGATCTTCTTTCTTTTTATAGTCAAGCTCTTATTAAAACCATGAAATGGAACCGTAGATAACCAATACAAGGGATCCCAAAAACCTGGGGCTTAATAGTTTGGACCGAAACCATAGGATCACTTAATCGACAACTTAAGTGATAAAACAGAGAATATGATAAAAAATAGTCCAAAAGACTAAGAGGCAGATTTCAAGCTTAATTCACCCGCAACTATAATGTATCGGGTCCGCTCCTCATGACATCGCCGATGGCCGATGGGCTGATCCACTTGCGGATGCAATATAATATTAAGCAGCAGCTGATATTTTCGTCGGTTCCGTAACAGTTCATCGCAATCAGCGATCACAAAGTTGTCGCTTATCGCTGTATGATTTCCTCCGAATTCCCGATGCGATAATCGTTATCGGCGATTGCAATGGTCCACTTGACACACTTTAATGCTGCTCCCGAAGTGCCGATGCGATATCGCTATCAACAATCGCAAGTCGCACAGTGTCACTAATATTGTAATTACCTTAGCTCTGAAATCCCGATGCGATAATCGCTATCAGCGATCGCAGGGCCGCTTAACATTGTATGACTTTTCCTCGAAGTCCGATGCAATATTGTGTGCCGGACCCGATAGGACTTAACACTCCCGTCCATAAAAAAATTCAAGTCCACTTTCTGCCTCCGATAGTGTATTTGCCTTTGTATATGCCATAACCTCTGTTTGCGCCTCCGATAGTGTTAAAACACATATATGCATAGTTTTTGTTACCGATGGTGTTATGGACTCCCGATATCTCTGTGTGCGCCTCCGATAGTGTTAAAACACATATATGCATATTTTTTGGCCTCCGATAGCTGTGAATGCATATATAGATTGGTTTAATCGCCGATAATGTTAAAGCATGCATACATGGGTTTTACAAGCCCGATAACTCCCGATAACTCTATCTGCTTCCTCTGATGCTCTGTTTACTCCTCTGTTCCTCTGATGGCTCTATCTCCTCCACTTGGTGGCTCTATCTATGTATTACTCCATTTGTTCTATATTGCTCTATTTTCTCTGCTCCCGATAGGCTCCTTTGGCTTGGTACTGTCTTCCAATTTGCTCTGTTTTCTCTGCTCCCGATAAGCTCCCGATAGGCTCCTGACAGGCTTCCGATAGGCTCCTCTAGCTTAATAGTGTCTTCAAAAGACCTCCTTGCATATGTGAATGCCTCTCTTGCTCTGATAGGCTCTCGATAGCTGTGTATGCTCCTCTTCTTTGCTCTTCTTGGCTCCTCTTGCTCCATCTGCTCCTCTCGGTCTGTCTGCTCCATTTTCTCCTCTTCTTTGGCTCCGATATGCCATGTTTTCTCTGTTTATCTCTTCTGTAGATTCATCTGATTGTATATAAGTGAGATGTTCTTCTATGAGTGGGTTGCCATCAAGTACAACACATGCATCATAATGCCAACAATCTCCCCCTTTGGACTTGATGGCAACAACACCAAAATCAGTATCCCCCTTTGACATCAAGGGAAAAGGGCGGATCAAGATATAATCTTTCCTTGATATACATTCGGTTGTCCATACTCTCCCTAAGAACCTGCTCCTCCTGATTATAAACCGGATCATGAAAGAGATAGAGACATATTGCTGCTTCTGCACTACCATAATTCCAACAATGCATTATATATGCTCCCCTTGATCCTGTACGCGTATACCCCATATGAAACTCGCGTACAACTAACAATCTCTAAAATAGATGAGATTTAACAACAAGATGATGCATCAAAAACCCCCAGCTTTTGCCTGAGGTATTCAAAGGTCTCCCTGGGCAATGGT
>Ga0181464_1001124_pt1 | contig 13071 bp, 10 predicted proteins | sample InSIn2gowninarea_FD_119074 | JGI IMG/M metagenome (GOLD analysis project Ga0181464, IMG submission 119074) | Clean room microbial communities from NASA Spacecraft Assembly Facility at Jet Propulsion Laboratory, Pasadena, California, USA -... ...
ATGCGCAAGCAGGCTCGACTGTTTTGGTTACTTATTTGAGAGGGGCAATAAGTAAACCCTAACCTTTAGGTGCTCGACTGTTAAGGACCTTTAGGTGCTCGACCATAAGCCCCCCCACCCAATAAGTAAATTGAAGAGGGAGAGGAGAGGAGAGGTCCGGTAGGGGCTCACCATTCCGATGGTGAGGGTGCGTTAGCACACTCGACTGTCCAGGCCGCCATCGATTTATCGCTCACCTGACCTCAAGAAGGTGAGGGCCCCGTAACCAATAAAATAGAGGACGGAAGGATGGAAAATGACCCTAATAAACCTGGAAAAAAGAAAGAATAAGATTCCATAGGCACTGAAGGGAGAAGCACTGGCTTATGTGTATTATGGGTAAGATGAGTAATATCGTTATGAAGAAGTTTGGAAAGAGAGCGAAGGGGAAGGCAAGATGCAACCCACGCTTTAGAGAGCAGAGAGGGAAGGCACCTCTCCTGGGATGCACTCGCCTAAAAGCAAAAGCCGGAGGGTGCGCTGCTCGACCAAAAGAGGAGGAACTACTTGAAAGACAGCCATGAAAGAGCGACCGAGTCCGTAGCCCCTTCGATTATTCCCCATTGAGTAGCTCCACGTTGTAGCTCAAATAAGAATCCTCTACGTGTAACCTCAACTTAGTCTCACATAATACTCATGCCTGGAAAGTCTATGCATCACTCGAAGCTAATAGCTCGTACCTCATTGCTCGAAGCTAATCACTCATACCTCATCATGCATTGCTCGAACCTCATTGCTCGAAGCTAATCGATCGTGTATCTCTACGTGTAACCTGATCGTGTAACCTAATCACTTGTACCTCATCGAGAAAACCTCATGCATCTAGTAACCTCATCGATCGGGGTCATCCATAGGGGTAACATCATCGAGTAACATCACTAATTGAGCAACATCATCGAAGCTCATCGTGTAATCTCTACGTGTACCTCTGCGTGTAGCCGATTGGGTGCGGATAAGTCCCCTTCTCTGTTGGACCCTCTGGCCGCAGAAACTGGCAAGCAGCATCATATACCGGCCAGCAGCATCAGATCCCGGCAAGCATCACATCATATTTCTCTCTCTATCGGTCCACCTCACACGGCTACATCATCCGTCCGTTGGACGCCCCTATCTCTCTGTCCTACCCTGGCTTCAATAGTCCGCCGGGGTGCAGGTATATAAAGCAATCGGTACATAAACTTGTCCTTCCACTCGGCGACACCTAGTGACTGGCTTCCAATGAGATTGGCTATCGAAACAATGACTAGCAGCACTTCCTAGAGGTTAATGCATTGACAAGAGCTTCATCAATCATGCACCGACGGAGTAGACTTCATTCCTGCATCGACCAGAGGTTATGCACCCACTAAGTAGAGGTTCGATGAGTATAGCTTTTATAAGTAGAGCTTCCCCTGGAGTATAGCTTCATTAATGCACTGACTGAGAATAGTTCTAGCACTGCTGAGTATCCGCACTGAGTAGCTGTAGTAACCTTTTGTTCTGTCTCGATCGGTAAGGCTGCCAACAGCAGTCATTTGTCCATCTATTGAACAACTGGAATACCTATTCTGTTAGACCACCCCTCTTGAATACCTATTCTGTTGGCTGCCCTACTTCCGGCAAGTATAAAAGAGCAAGCCATCATCTATTTCTATTTCCTTGCCTCACTCACGTGATAGCCACACTCTCTAGCGTATGGCGAACACACTCACTCAGTGGATGGCTTACTGGACTTACACATGTCTAATTTCATTCTGCTAGCTCCCATACCTCTGGGACGGGGGGGCCACCCATTAACCCATTCATTCCCACCACCTTCCCTTATTTAGCCTTGTGTGTCCATATCGGTAAGTGTGATGCGGATAGTAACCAACCAGTGTGCAGTGCCGTAGGGTAGGGACATCGGACTCGGAATCAACAAGGTACTACTCGTATCGGACTCGTACTATCGGAACCGGGCTCAACTAGCATCAGATATGGTGTAAATACAGGTACAAAGAGATACGATGAGAAGTGTGTATTATAATAGGATAGAGATTCTCTGAAGGACGCATGAGAGAAACTATAGTAGCTATATGATATGGCATCCGATTAGCCGGTCATATAGTAATTATAGTAGGCCACAAGGAGAGTAGAGATAGATATAAATGGGCTCTCGTATGTAGATCCAAGCGAGGTATTATGAGGAGGCTATGTGCTAGAGAGAGTAAATTGACATAATGTTCTATATGAGGATATGCCTATTACTGCTCAGTAAATACTAAGCACTATAGCAATGACTTGGCTACATTAGGGACTATGTTAATATAGAGAGATATGTAGGTATACAGACTAGATATAGATCTTAGGGTAGCTTAAGACATGGTAGATTAGATGTAGACATGATCATGTACTCACATAGCGTAAAGGTATCAAACTGTAAGCGGATATATTCTTGCGTTTGTTCTATTATCGGGCTTCGCCCTTGAGAATACTTCCTTAGACTATCGAAAGGAAGGATAGGCTCCGATGTGCAATCCCGACCTATAGACTGGCTAGATAGATAGACTGGCTTTAGAGCGTTACCTTGAGATAGACTGGCTTTATAAATGCAACTATAGATATAACAAGTCCGTAGATGGACGATGGATGGGCAGATGAAGTGACAGTCCCTACCACCGAACGATGGCTGATACGAATAGATACAGGCTTCGCCTTCCAATCAATCCATTAGTATTCTCGCTAGCGCTCGATAAATGATCCTGCCTATAGTAGCACGCGACTTTACTTGCCGCCCTTTCAAATAGAAAAACCGCTTCAAGGTCCATTCTGGGTATAATAGCATCTGGATAAGTTACATATACCAATAAGTTACATTTCCCCCTAATAGCGTTAGCATCGTACCTCCCAATCAACTGGGAATACAGTGCCTCCCATCCCAAGCAGCTGGGGAAGACAGTTCGAGCCTACCTCCCAACATATTGATAAAGCATAACTCATACACCAGCCCAAGAGCTAGAAGCTGCGCTGCCACCTGCCTGGTTGGAAGGAAGAATCTGAAATGCATTAAATCAGCTATTTGGCTCAAGCCAAAATTGAGTTCTGGAACCCAGATGCTTGTAAGCTGTGTTTGACTTAGGGAATTGCACACTGGTCTCGGTCTCATTCATAGTAAGCTTCTACTACTTGTTCATATACATCGCTTCTATGTTTGCTTTAACAACACGGAAACCTAAGGTGGAACGACAATGGACTAGTTAATATAAACAAGAGCTAGATCACCACTGGCACTAGATATGAACTACACTTGGGTCTCCAACGCCCATATGCAAACAACCGGTCAGTGACAGTCAGAATAGTCCATCATAATAGCCGCCAGCAGCCATAGCCATACATAGAGAACGAAGAGGTACAGTGATTTCTTTCTTTTTTTTATTGATGGGGCCAACATCTACAGAGCGGGGTGGTCCAACGGACGGCGTCGAAACAGACCCGAGATAGAAAGATGTAACAGTAAGTTCCCCATAGTTGTTGTGATTAAGTAAGTTCTACTCCAGAGTTTGTCAGTCCGAGTCCGCATTCAGTCCGCATTCCGTTCAATCCGCACCAGCCAACTCTGTACGGGGTCCCCCTATCCTGGAAAAATCCCAGCATGGCGAACCTTATAACCAGCTATGATTGAGATACAACAGCAGCTTGTTATATACGTAGATATACACAATATAGCGTAGATAATAAGAATCAAACAGTTATAGATGGGGGAGCCTAATACTCGCAAAGGAAGAACCTTTCTCACTAACCAAATCTGTCGGAGCTTCACGCTATACCGAGAGCTCTACCTCGATACCGAGATATACCGATCTCTATCTCTATACTAGAAATCAATATATTCTAAAGAAATCTATAGATCTTGAAATCGATATTTATTACCGATACTCTCTAGATCGATAAAAAGAAAGAAATCTACAAAGAAAGAAATCTAGATCTATTCTAGTAGTACCTTACTATACAGCTTAAGACCTAGAAGGTGCAGCATGAAGTATACTCTCACATGGTATGCTCTAGTCAGTGCTGCTTGTTACTGTCTCATTGTGCTTGAACCTAGACTCATCGAACTATACTTTGATCGAACTAAAGGATGGAATAAGCCTTGACCCATGAAGGAGCCTGTCAACTTCTGCCTTCATCACCAAGTAACACAGATGCCTTTACCCTTTTGCAAGGAAACAGCCTCTCGCCTTTAGCCCACCAAGTTAGATAAATATAGCTTAGATTGGTATTTTCGCTCTACTATGGAAACGTCTCTGAACCTGGGTCTATGAAATACAGACGTGAAATGAATCAGTTCAATTCACGTTCAATTAACATAGTGAAGTTCAGTGAAACGAAATACAGATGTTATGTTCAATCCATCTCTCCGTCTCTAATAAAGAAATACATAAGAAAAAAAGTTGATGCCAGCAGGTTTCGACCCACTTGATATGCCAGTCATAGCTGGGATGGGTTACTCCGGATACTTTACTTGGATACTTTGATACTTGGATACTCGGTTGGGATACATGGGTAGGTCGGTCGAACGGCCCCTAGTATCTCTTTACCTTATTCAAGGCTTAAGTGGCCAACCCCAACAGTTAGATGTGGGATGTGGGATATTGGCAAGGTGGAAAAAGATCTGTCTGGATATTCCTGCTGGTGAATGTGAAGAATATGGCGAATATGGAATAGGGCTTGATCAGCGGATATTGTGCTTTTATGGAAATGAAGAAGTATAAGGAAATGATTGCATAATAGAATATATAATAGGCTGGTCCCGGTTAGGCGAGAAGAGAACGTGTGCCGAGAGATACAATGGCTAGGGAAAACTTAGCTTGCTGGATATATTAGAGAAAAGGCTAAGTTCTTCGACCCGGGGTGATTAGACCATAAATACTAGAAACCAGGTGTTACTAATAAGAAGGTGGGAATAAGTTCAATTTATTGGGAGCTTACTCTACGGAAGTCCATGGGACCAGGGAATAGAGCTACCACCGTAGCTAGTACCGGCTTACTCTACGGAATAGAGTATTACCGTACTCTAAGGGAGAGATACTATAGCTATTACCTTAGGGCGGGAGGGAATAAGAGAGAAAAAAAAGACAAAAAGTAGGCAAGTGACCCAGACTTAAGCTAAGGCAATAAGGGCAAGACTAAGCTAGTGTCTAGTAGAGAGGGGGACTAAAGCTAAGACTATAGGATAGCCAGGCTGACATGGAGCTTCACTCTCTATGGCTTTCTATAGGCCTTCTTCAGGCAGTCCATAGGGAAGCTAGTCCAGTCCAATAGGAAACGGAACTCCATGGAACTTACTCTACAGACAAAGGCAAGTACAAAAGAAAGTGTCAAGGCTAGTTAGTAGTACCTCTTGGCATGGACAACCTTACTCTAAGGACGGAAGTGTATTGGCTTTCACTCTCAGTATAAAGTGCTAGTTCAATACTGCTTAAGACTTACTCTCTCTATGGAACCTACTCTCAGGAGGCAAGTAAGAAAGTACAGTGTCCATGGGAAACATACTCAATGGACTAAGCAAGTAACTGACTCTAAGACTTACAGCAAGTGTCCAAAGGCAGGCTAGTACTAAGCTTAAAGCAGTCTTGATGGTAGAAGGCTTACCGCTTTCACTCTAAGTCCGGATGTAGACAAACCGTAAGTCAGTGTCTCTATGGATGTAGACACTTAAGGCTTTCACTCTCTTTTTCAAATAATGGAGACTGGAAAGGCTCTTAAGCCTAGTTTACCACCTTAGGGCAAGTAGTACCGGCTTATTCGCTGTAGCTCAGAGAAGTAAGGCCTCTTTCTTTTGATCTTGATTTAAGGGGGAAAGTCTATACCGGACGTAAGGCTAACTCTATGGAACTTATACTAAGGCTTATAAGTCCATACCGTAAGGCTTGAACTCTGAAGTTATTATGGATGTAACAACCAACCTTACTGGAACTTTATTACACCTTCTGGAAGTCCTTCTAGTTAGACTTACCTTAAAGTCGTCGATATGGCAAGTACATGGCTAAGGACCTTATTATTCTTCGCTTTAGCTCAGGGAGAAAGGAAAGGTAGTTTTATCTGGCGCTTTCACTCTAGTGCCAAGTATGGAACTTACTGCTTGGACTAAGCTTGTCTCTTAAGGCTCATTGACATGGAACTAAAGCAATACCAAGGGCAAGAGTGACGAGGACTAATCAAGAGACCTTAGGGCAGACTGCTTGGCTATCGGCTCCACCACCGAAAGACGAGGAACCGCCGCCAAAAGGATAAGAGCCAAAGAGAGCGCCATCAAGGAAGGGCAAGGAGAGAGAAGCAAGAGATAGCCGCCAAGGGCAAGGATATAAAAGCAAGATAAAGCAGCTAAGGGGGGGGGGGAGAATGAGCCAACACACCGGGAAATGAATCCAAATTAGCTAGGAGGATTGGTGCGTGGCTTAACAAAGTAGGAAGCGAAAGAAATAAATAGAGTTACTATGCGTTTTTGGGTTGATTATGGTATTAGGGGAAGACCGTTGGTTGAATTGGTTCGAAGCAGGTGCGCAAGCATCTTTCAATGCTAGCAATAAATACCCCCCCAACCTTGCCCGATGCGGACAAGCGACTACGTTCCTCTCCCCCTTGGTCGAGCGACTACGTTCCTCTCCCCCTTGGTCGAGCGACTACGTTCCTTGTTTAGATTATCAAAAAATTGATCAATCACTTTATCGAAGAGGTTAAGCCATTAGAACCAGGGAGAGGGGCGTTCACAACTGCCGCATCTTCCGGGAGAGGCGTTCCAACTGACCCATCTGCCAATAGCACGTCCCCATCATTCCCAGCTTACGTCCCCATCATTCACTGAATAGCGTGACCACCAACCACCTACCACACGTACACCACCTACCCTACAGCTATCACTTCCCTTAGAGCTTACTTACTTACTTTAGTTTCACACTATTGCATGGGGCCCGGAAAAGCTAGGGGTGCCGCATTTTATGGTATGGGCTGGATGATACAGCTGGATGGGATCGATGCTGGTTTCGACGCCTTCTTGGATGTTTTGGAGATTGCTTATTGTGCGTTAGGTTTCGGAACCGATAAGGAGGTCGCTTATTTACAGTTACCAGGAAGTAGCATTCCCAGCCGATCAGTTTAAGTGGTCGACGAGAGACAGTGGTAAGGGGAAAGGAAGGGGGGATAGCGGTAAGGCTGGCTCTCTAGCGGGAAGGAAAGAGAGCGGCAAGGCTTTATACCAATCCAGAAATAGCAATAGCATACCCATTTTCTGAAGTCAGTCTATAGGCACTACTTACATGCATGCCTACCCTAGCATATTACTTACGAGCATGTCCTAAATTAGTTAGGTGGGCTGCTTCTCTAGACCGAAGCTCCATCTTTTTCAATTTACTTATTTGGTGGGGGGGCTTATGGTCGAGCACCCTAAAGGGTCCTCGAATTAGAATCCTTCGTATATCCGAGCTTAGCTAATGAACAAGTAAGTTTACCGAAGCGCAGGCATGCTACCTAACCCATTTCCCTAAGCCGAAGAAGGGAATGCATGTATTTTCCGATGTTCGATTTCTTTATACGGATAACGCGGAAACTATTACGTATAAAACCCATCGATTCATCAGTTCCTTGCCCGATGCGGACAAGCGACTACGTTCCTCTCCCCCTTGGTCGAGCGACTACGTTCCTTAAAAAATCATAATAGGGGGCGGTGACTCACTCAATTCCCTCGGTTCCACTGGAAAGCTGGAGCAAGCAAATGATACACATTCTAGAGATCGATTAGTTGGTGGAAGCCTGCCTTTCAGAAGCAGTTTATTAGCTCACTGGACCAACAAGATAGATAGATATAGATATCTCCAGTGGAATGAGTTTCACTATAAATAGTCTGGGGATCCGAGGGGCAGAATTCGTTGATGGATTTAGCTATTGATAAGCGGGTGAAAAGAAATATGTATGGTTGGGATCTGCCCGGATTAACGAATTACCCCACCTATTTCTGTCCGAATTCAAGGCAGGGCCCCCTATTATGATTTTTTAAGGAGTAGAATTGATATCTAGCTATGGGCAGGAAGCACTACTCCATACGATGAGAGAATTGGAGTTTCGCTTTCTCGCGTATCAGTAGCTGGAGCAAGGGAAGAAAACGAAATAGATACGGAAGGAGATAGAGATTAGCTAGTTATTGGAACTGAGTAAGGGGAATTGCTTTGCTCCACACCTCCACCGGGGGCATAAGCAGAGTGAGCTAGTCATCGAATTGAATACCTTCCCTCTATTGTATCATCCCATTATTGAGATGCAGGTGGATGGGTAAAAAGTAACTCATTCTGCCAAGAACCATTTGATTGGGTCTCCAATAACTAGAGATTGGTTTTCCCTAGCTATGGGGGTTGGTTTCGCAGCCCTTTCATCCGACTAAGCCGGCTCATAAAAAGGCTCTGTCAAGTAGACCAGAGGAGATAGGTCCTATTGCTGCCGAATAAGCTGTTTCCTTGCTCTTATTGAATACTCATTTGCTTCTGCGCGTTGCGTTACCCTATCAAAAAGCATAGGCGTTGCATACCAGAGACAAATTAGTTAGTCTCACTGGGATCCGTTCCGGCTGAGACACCACTTATTTATAAGTTAGTAGGTAATCTAAGTACCTCGGCATCCTTTGCTGCTGAACTGCACATACCGGATTGCCGGCCTCTTGAAGGTACTTATGAAATGAATGAAGCTTGAACCCGTCCAACAGCAGGTCGAGTCCCGGCATTGAAGCTTGAAACCAGGGGAGGGGGTTTGGTCGAGTTTCTTCTCTACGTATTAAAAACCCTTTCCGCTGTCAGCTTTTCAGTCTTACTTACTAAAAAGCCACCTTTTTATATCAAACCTCGCTCCATTGAGTGAGATACAAGCCATCCCTAGCTAGTTCGGTGGGAGAGCCAAAACGGAGGTCATTAAGGATGGAAGGGTAGAGCGAGAGATACCACTTCTCTGTTAGTCGGATAGATAGATAGCGTTCTCCAATTCTGCATTAATGGAAGAAATCCTGAAGAGTGAACAAGTGGTCACTAGCACCTCTTTATTTAGAGCATGACGCTGGCTATGACATATATAAGACTGAATTCGGCTCCCACTTCATCTTCTGCTAATTGAGTGGAAGCTTTTTGGAAGTATGTGGGTGGGTTTGGGTTCCAGGCGGTCAAGTTTCATTCACTAAATCGATGCACCAATCCTGTTTCTCGACCCCACCCGGCATTCATTTAGGATAGGGACATGACACGACGTTACTTCGTCGAATGAATACAGGAGAATCTCAATGAGAAACCTTCGGACTACGAATACCCCCCCAACCGACTCTGTTAATTAATAAAGCCTCTCCCTCCACCTCTGCCCTTGGCTCATCATGCTATAGTCACTCCGATGTGAAGAATGTTCCGACTGCGTAGCAGCTGCATGAATCGAGAATCTTTTCAATTTACTTATTGGCCCCTCAAATTAAGTAACCAATGGTCGAGCCCCCTAAAGGGTCCTAAATGTACGAATCTTTCAATTGGCCCTTTCCTTGCACTAGGAAGCGCAAGCCCCTCCGGGACCTTACTCCCCTGGTTCTGTTCTACCGCTCCTAACTTCCCTCCTTTCTGTACTTGTTTACTTTCCCTACCAGCCCTACCAGCAGTCCTAGCTGTCCCTTCTATGTTCCCCATCCCTGTTCTGTCCTGATCTACTCCTTCCATGTCCTGTATGCTCCTGCCTTCTTTTTCCTGTTCTTTCTCTGAGGTAAAGGTGGGTCACATATGGTCAAATTCAATAGGTCAAGTCCAGGCAGAGGTGGTAAATTATCTCTATGAACCTAGGTCACATATGGGAAATTTATCTCTATAAGGGTGGGGCGGAGGTAGGCAACAGAGGCTGAGGCATAGCCAGGTAGAGCTACAGAGCCAGCAGACTCCGCAGCGGATAAAGCAGCTGGAAGTGTGCCTTACCATCTTAAACCTTCTTAATGTAGGCTGGTTGGAGGCATTGTATATAGATTGACCGAGTGATTTAACTGACGAAGACAGGGGATAGTACCCGTAAGATCGAAAACTTGATCCAGCATCCTCACCCGTTCGAAAGCTAGCAGCCTGGGTTGAATCAGCAGTTTACCTTGTTTAAGCAGCAGCACATCCAGATGCAGATACTTATCGAGATGGAGATTCAGCGCCTGTTCGAAAGCACGTTGATAACCTAGATCCACCAGCATCAATGACATAGGAAGCATCTGGGCAAGCAGCAGTTTCCGAGCCATGAGCAGATTCATCAGCAGGGATAGAAGCATCCAAGCCATCAGTGAGAATTTCAGTCCTAAATCCAGAGTCTGTTGGAGATCTCCTCATAGATCCGATGCTAGTTCTTTAGCAGGAGGTAGTAGTTTTCCATACACGAGCTTCTAAGTAATTCCCCACTATCCATTCCAGGAATCTGATCTCAATGTTGATTAATCACATATATGGGGGTACTCTGTAGTTCGCCTTGCTTCTTCCAACCCTCATGATGTCCCCCTTTCCGTTTGTGCAAAACGTCCACCTATACTTCCTTCGGAGTGACCGTTTCGACCGAACTCATCTCTGCTTTTGAGCTTGCAATGGGGCATGTAAGCAAAAGGGAGAGCCTATTTAAGAGCCAGCACCTCGTAAGCATATTTGCCTTTTTCCATACCCAGTTTCTTATTCAGTGGACCTAACAGTTTAAGTGCTAGTAGTGTCGGATCCAACTTCCCTTCGCTATGCTCTTTGAGGGGAAGAAAGAAAGGGCCCAGTTAGGTCCTGATAAACCCAATAAGGTCCTTAAATCAAGTCCTGACCAAGCCTGGCTTTCAATAGGTTATTGTCAAATGGGTCCTTCGACAATGCTGTTATTATATATGTAATTATGCCTTCCTCTTCAATTTACTTATTTGCCCCTCAAATAAGTCAAAAAATGGTCGAGCACCTCTTGGGTTTACTTATTGGGTGGGGGGGCTTTTGGTCGAGCCCCCTAAAGGGTCCTTACTAGTCGAGCGTGCTTACGCATCCTAAAGGTCCTCTTCAATTTACTTATTTGCCCCTCAAATAAGTCAAAAAATGGTCGAGCACCTAAAGGTTAGGGTTTACTTATTGCCCCTCTCAAATAAGTAACCAAAACAGTCGAGCCTGCTTGCGCATCCTTATCAGTCGAGCCCCCTAAAGGGTCCTTATGTCAGGCGAGCCATCCTTCCTGCCTCGTTGCTCTCTGCCTTACCTCACTATCTATCCTGACCCCCTCTAAGCACCCTGCTGCCTTGCCTAAGCGGGAGAGCACCTATCCACAGAGTTGGCAAAGCGTTATTACGTACGTAGATATATATATATGCATAACAGACCGTAGAGATAGATATATCCATAACAAAGACGATCGGATTCGAACCGAAACATGCTGGGATTCGTTCTCTTTTTTCGTATAGGGAAATACGAATAGGGATTTAATGGTAGCGGGGTGATGTCGCTTCTCTCCACGCCTCATCAATAAAGAAATGCTTTAAGGCGCCTCAATAAGACCACATTCAAGAGAGACCCGAATAAGCCCCGCCAGGACATTACCAGCGGCCCAGCAGGAATATCGCAGCAACTTCTGGATTAACGGCACACAAGGTCCCGGAGGGGCTTGCGCTTCCTAGTGCAAGGAATGTCAGATCCGCCCCTATACTATGATTTCTTTATATCATTGGGGTATATCCATCCATACATACAGCTCGCTTGGTTGGCCTGGTGCTTAGCTTCCCCCCCATTAGTGGTTTTGCCCGCCACACTGGCCTTTGGCTTCCACTCATGGCTCGACGGCTCTGCTGCTTGCTTTGTTGCTTTATTTGCTACGTATGGAACTGCTCTCACCCCCCCCTTAGCTTTTTCCCTTTATACCTTGGCTTTCTTCTCTCCTGCTCCCTTAGCTTCTGGCTCTGTCACTTGCTCCTGCCCTTGTCTTGACTGTTTTTATCCTCCTCCTTGCTTTGGCTTTCTTAAAGGCTGTCTTCCCTGCCTTCGCTCTTGCTGCCTCTACCTTCGCTGTTGGTGTTGGACCGACTACTGCTGGGTATCGAACTGCTAGCTTGGGTACTTCTAGGACAGGAACCGAGCGAAGCTAAGCAACTGGGTCATCTGGACCACCTGGAACAGCTCGTGTGGCTAATGGGACTTGTATGTATTCCAGCGGTGGTACGTGCTACTCTATTGGTTGTTCGAACTGCTACCCTAGCTGCTGGCTCAGCTTATGCCCCTTTGTCTGGCTTGGTTTTATAGCTTGGCTAGGATTTGAAAAATCAATTTGATGAAATATATATAATATGAACACTTCAACCAGATTTATTTGTTGCACGACCAAACCAAGCCAGGAAGGATACTTCATTTACGAACTTCAACTTAAAGACATGCAGTGCTGCCCAACAACCACTTATTGAAGTCAGGAATCGGAATCGGAAGTACCACAATAGGAAGGATAGATTTGACCTTACCCCTTTAGACCAGAATCCTAGGAGCATGGAGGGACAATCATGCCCAACCTTTTATGTGAAACCGGGAAGGAATAGAACTAACTAGGTAACGCCTATCCCCCTTACCTTAGAAACACCGGATGGATGGTCAGCCGAGAGAGAGAGGGCAGCCTTTACCTGATATCGTTTTACTGCTGCCGGATGGCCTTGATTCTGTGGGCCATCAGAGCCACCTAACCTCGTTGGATGGAATGGGACGGAATGGGATCAACAGAGAGAGCTGGACGGACGGGCTTCAGACACTGCCAGGAAGGACATTCTTCACACCTTTAGACATCTTAGTCAATTGGGACTGCTATTAAACACTCCCTCTCTTTACCTGCATGAACTAGACCTGGAGCCAGATACCTGCTGGAATCACGTAGTAAGTGAGTCGCATATCCCTTACCTTATAAGCGCCGGATTGGATGGGAATTGGAATTGGGATGGGTTGATTAGCCCTTCCCTTACACCTAGAACAGGAACTCACTCTGTATGCCATATGCCTGAGAGTTTAGGGGCCTACCCTCTTTAGACCGGAACCCTAGGAC
>Ga0181464_1000946_pt2 | contig 13042 bp, 8 predicted proteins | sample InSIn2gowninarea_FD_119074 | JGI IMG/M metagenome (GOLD analysis project Ga0181464, IMG submission 119074) | Clean room microbial communities from NASA Spacecraft Assembly Facility at Jet Propulsion Laboratory, Pasadena, California, USA -... ...
TTAATAAAAGAATGAAAATTTACATAAGTTTCTCTCACAGACGGATTACCCTACAAATGACCCTCCATGCGCTTTAAATAGAAATCATGGACCAATCGGGTGTTAAGCCACGGATCAAGTGTCGGTAATACCGAGGAGAGAATGAATCGTCGAATCACTACATATCGTGACCGTTGGATTGTAAGTTACAAAATGTACATAGTAAAGAAACACACTTTACCTAACCCTATACTAGACCAAGTTGTGCTTAACTATATCCTATGTGTCGGAATATCCTAACAGAAGGAAATCAATCACATCCTATCAATGATCCTTTTGTAATAAAAAACATGTCTTTTACACGAGTCTTTGTCCAATCGTGTTTATAAGCTTTCCATGTGTTTTACATTAGTCTTTGTCCAATCATGTTTATAATAAAAACTTGTCTTTTTACATGAGTCTTTGTCCAATTATGTTTATAAGCTTCCCTGTATATTTAGAGAGGTAATACCAAAGGTAACATGGTATTAGAGGGGTATTAAAATCTTGGACTTGTAAATTTTGTAGTGCATCTTGGAATGTACGATAATGAGAAAGTACGATCGATTTGATTTTGGATGATTTTTTATTTTTCATTATTTCGGTTGAAAAGGTTTCTTTCAATATTTGTGGGGGGAATGTTTTATTAGTAAGAAAAATAAATCAAAGGCACTTTTTGTCAGTGTCAATCAAACAGGGAAAAATTGTTGCCACTTAAAGAAACCGACACAACAATTTAAATAAGGCTACCATTAACCCCCTAGAGGCAGCTTAATTGGTTATGACAGTGTTATGAAGTATGATGTAAACTGTGAGATCTAAGGTTCAACCCCCCTCCCCCAATTAAACCATGTCTGCAAAAAGGGCGTATATAGTCACTTAGAGGTTGCAGCAGTAGTGGTTGGAATCAACCTTGTGTCACATGAGTATGAAATCAGATCAATTTCTGATTCTCTTAGAGCCACCATTAGAAATACAAACTACATTGAAACAAACACATTTTTTATCAAAATGAGGTCAATTTTTAGTATTTCATTATCTTCTTTGATTGTTCAGAAACTTTAGGAGAAAGGAGACAATTTTAGTTTTGATGAAACAAAGAGGACAAATATAAACAATTTTATTTTATTTATATTCTTTTAATCAAGTTCATATAAAGCACATCGTAAAGGTTCTTTTAATATTATTATTATTTTATTTTTTTCAGGAACACAAAACAATAGAAAGAAGAGTATATTTTTTTTAAAGATTCGAATTTTAGGCTTTCCAAAGAAATATACATAGTTAAATATTTACAAATTAAAATTCAAGTGGGATGATGTATGAAATCTAAACTCAAGCAGATATTATTGTTTCATGATTTTAATTTTCCTTAGCATCATTTTTATGTTTTTCAAGAAGTTTATGGTTATTCCAATATCACCAGTTTCAATATTATTTCTCGCAAATTTGATTTGGGATGCATAAATTTTGTAACCAGAATATTATCTTTGAGAACTAGGCAAGCACTTTATAAATGACTAATAAAATGATAGTTAATACTAATTAAATAACACAGTTACATAATTGATAAGGCAACTACCTAGCCATCAACACGAAAAAGAATCAATCAAAATCAATCCTATTCTACCAAATAACTTCATTGTAATGAAAACATATCTTTTACATGAGTTCAATGAATTTATTTTTAATCATGTTTGCAAATTTTCTTGTTTGTTTACAAAAATAACACGCCTTTGGCTTAGATGCTATGGCAGAGTGGTATGTATTACATTGAATTTACTTAATGCTAGTTAATGAAAGTTTGGAACATGCACATTTTGTTGCTATGTTAAAGTATCTTGCAATGTACTTTACATAATTTCATTAAAAAAACATTGATATTGTGGTTGTCAAATAACTCTTTGTTAAAGGAGGGGGGCTAACCTTTGGCTTAGATGCCACAAAAGAGGGACATTTATTACACCTAATCTACCCAAGACTTGTAACTGATCTTGTTTATTGAGATGCATTACATTTGTGCAACATCAAATTTTCTTGGTCTTCCATCTATTCTTAGGTGTAGTAGTTAACTTTAGTTAAATGCTATATGTACCTTGTGGGGTGTTTGAGCCTATGTTTGAGCACTAAAAATGCTTTGACTTAGTCATGTAACCACAAAAAGTGGTTACATTAAGTTGTGCGTGCAAAAATGGGCATAATTGAGGTTTCATTTGCTTAATATGACGAGGATGTTTGAGTTTTAAGATGTGCAGTGTGGATAGTTTGGTTGTCTATGGTTACATGTATGTGCTCCATCAAAAGGGTTAGGATACACAAATTTTGTCCCATTGAGCTTTTTGACCATGGTTAGAAAGTTGGAGAAAAGGTCATAATGTTGATCAAATAAAAGATTATCCACATGTTAGAATTTCCAAAAGGAAAATGAGTATGAAATAGTAAACATAAATATGTCTCTCTTTATTTTTCCTTGAAAATAATCTTAAAACTATATTGTAGTATATATATATATATATTTTTAATGGAGTAATGGAGTATGTAATCATTGAATAAATGTGTCATTTTGCAAGTATTTCATTACTAAACAATCTTAATAACTTTAAGTTCGATAAATTCAGGTTTTTTAGCACATAATATCTCCATATCAAAACTCTTGTTTCTAGAAGTTTGCTTCCTAATTAGTTTGCCTTCCATGCTTAGAGTTGTGGATAAAACAATTCTAATACATTTATATGAAATAGAGCATTACCATTTCTTAAAAGCAGTGATGTGTTTGGATGTGCACAAAAACATGCATGTGAGGAAAATCATTAGCATAAATGACATACAAATTTCATTACCTTAAAAAAATGTATCATGTAGAAAACGTGGCCAACACTCAACTAGAGAATGAGGGTTGTGTTAAGTATTTTAAACTTTCACTATGCTAACATATCAAAGCAATGTCACAATATGTAATTTCACTAATAGAATTATATAGTGTGGATGTGTCAATGGCTCGCTTATGAACAAGAGGGTACTATGATGTGAAAAGAGGGGAACAAAATGACAAAAAAAGGTGAACAATTTGCCACATGGTGATTTTCCATTTGGGGAAAAAGTGTCAATACACTCTTTAGCATGATCTCGATGCCCTGATTTTAGATACATGTCTTACGACAAAAGCCAAAAATGTACTTTTCAATCATTATTCAAGGCGGTCAAAGTATTGCCACTGTGTGATATCATGAATGTAATGGTATAAAATGGCTATGATGATGACTCGCCTCAGAACAATAAAGGGGTGATGATGTGACAAGAGGGAAACACATGATTAGAGTCTTAGTTAGGTTGCCAAAGGAACATTATTAGATGTTGTTGGAAACCCATGGAGATTTGTTTTAATGAGCATATGAGCTTGGGACTGTAGCAAGCTTTATTCATGTTGGCCTCATTATCATATTTGAGCTATTATTTTTGCATAAATATGTATAGGAGTTTTAATGATAAGACTCCTAACACACTACATTGCTTAAACAAGGTCTTTATTGGAGTTGTAGGTTTGTTGGGATCTATACACTAGAATCACTAGTCATGTTAGTGTAAGTGTTGGCTTGAGGATAATCCTATATGTGGAGTGAGTGTTATTAGAGGGCGCTATGTGAATATGCACTAATTTCTTAATGTTGGGCTTTATGGTAGTTTCTTTTGTCTAGTGTGGATCATACAATGCTATTTTAAGATATCTATGACAAAGAATACCAATAAGTAAACTTTCGCCATGGTTGCCTCATAGTAGCTCAGGTGTCAAGTAGTGGCTACCTATGGCCTTTTAATAAATGTTTGTTGTTATGTATAATATGTTTTAACAATGAAATATGTGAATGCTTTCAGAGGATATCGAATGTAGAATGTATTATGCTATGCGTATTATCCTCGAGAACTAGGTACCTTTTAGGCAAAGTCAAACAAGTGCACAGTAGATTTGTATCGAGCCTATATTGGGCATTTAGGCCTATGTCAGTTTTAGTATTGAGGCCTTTTGGCATGTTACAAAGAAATGGGTGGTTTTGTAAACGGAGGGTTAAATATCAATGTTGAAGCTTTCAAACAAAATGCAATCCTTGGTTCACTGATCTAAGATAATCATTCAAGTTATTGTTGTAATCAAAGAACACAAAATTTGTCAATTTGTGAGAGGTTCAAAGAACAAAATCAATGGAATGTAAACTTGTAGGATTCCTGAGAGATCCATAGATAGAACCTATAGTTAAAACTTAACAATTCCTTAACAAAATGCCCCTTATGAACAATTTTGCAAAATCAACCGAGGATTAGAATAAGCTAGATTTTACTTTTATGGAGTGGTATTCTAAAATTGGTTGGCTAACCAATGACCTAGAGATTTGCTAAGGAAGCCAAGCGTTGAGTAAAGTTAAACCCAAGAACTAATTTGAAGAATGTTAAGGAGCTCAATAAATACACCCAAAAGTATTTAAATTGGTATTTCATCACTATCCCAATGGAAAAGCTAAATAAAAGGAGTACAAAAATGCTGTCTTGAGTTTATAAATAAAATTGGCAACACTTATATGTTGAAAACAAATCATGCAAGTGTCCACAAACAAAACGTCCCAAAATATGTTCCAGGTATACAATCTTAGGAAAACACACAAAGCTCCAAGCTTTACAAAACATAAAATTTAAAGGATAATGACTATTGGATTCGTCCTTTCCCACGTTGGAAGGAAACACTCCAAATTTTTGAGATCCATGTCTTCTATCATTTGGTGAATTGTATCTTCCTCCTTGAATTCCTTTTAAACTAAGTTTGTAAACATCCTATGATGGGAAGATGATGATTGGGATCCTTTGCTTAAATTGAGGACAACTAAGATGATTGAATTCCGTTGAACGCTACATTTTTCTTGCAATGTATCTATTTGTTTTTTTAACTAAACCGAAGTGTTTGAAATTATGGCATTTTTAGAAGAGCATTGATGCTCATTTTTTTGTACTTATGTAGTCACAAATAAGAGATAAGTTATGTTATGTTGAATTGATCATTCATTTCTTCAAAGGACTATTTGAACTTCCTAGGCTTCCCTATGGTCCATGGGTACATTAAAAAGAATGAAGCAGTTTTGCTAGACCCTAAGAGGAGATAAGGACCTTAACTTTCACTCAAAAAGGCCCTAAAACAAAAATACGGGTGGAACCTTATTGCATCACAAACCACATGACATTACCAAAGCACTAAAGGTCCATAAATTTCTAATATGAGAATTTCCAATCCCAAACAAAATAAAAGTTCCAAAACTACAAATAGAAGTTCTAGAAAATCATCCAAACGTTGAGGGAAACTCTTATTAGGAAATTTTCCACTGTAATAACCTTACTCCAAACTATAGTGCTCGCTTCTCCCATATCAAAATCCACCTCAACTTTAATAAACCTTATTGATATGTTCAATAGATTTACTAGACATTAGTTCATGCATGCGAGAGGGGGATGGATAGGTTCTTTCATCTCTAGTTGCATCATTTGAAATCTAGTAGTCATGGCATTATGACATATGTTGCATGAATTTTATGTTAGTGCCTTCATATGCATGACCTAGGAGAATTAAGGTATTGGTTAATAGTATAAATCCACATTTTTTTAAGCTCCCCAATTTTGGGCGTGATAACCTCATTAGATGGAGTATCAACTTCATGATTGTGATCTCGTAAGACTTGGTAGAACAAGACTTATTGGAGATTGTAGACTTCCTTCTAAGTATGAGTTAGTATAGATGCAAGTTTACTATCAAATGAGGTTAATTTTCAAGGCATCAATTTGATAATTATGCTTGAGTTTCCTGTAACACTCCCTCCCACCCCCTTGTACTTTCTTAGGTTGTGGGAGGTCTTACGTGTAGAATTTAATCCAACCTCCAAGGTATGTTATGAAGATGCAATTAGAAAATTCCTATTTTTCCAACTTCATCAAAACCCAAAGAAAATTCCACAATTGTGTTCAACTCATCAAGAGGTTTTTGATGATATAAATTTTATCTCAATTTGATTCCTAGATTGAAAGTTGTGCTCATCTAAAGTTTAGACAATCATAAAGAACCACATCAACAATGAAATACCATGTTGCATCCATGTGGCTCCTACCTGACCCATGTGGCATTGCCACACTATCACAAAAGCGGGTCTACATCACGAGGGGTCCCTATGTGGCATCGATGAAGCCACTACTAGGTCCAATGACACTTTCCATGTCGACTTTGGTGCTTGGGCCCCACCAAGCCTACCCCTTCGTGCTTTGTGAGGTTTTCTCATTGTATCTAGAACTACACATGCAGGCATTCCAACTCTGTTCACTCTTCATAAATCCCAAACCTCTGAATCTCTGGATAAATCTACATGTTTGAGGGAAACCGGCCTGGTGCCCATCTTGGCTTTCATGGATGGATGCACCCTTGTCCACATTTGGATCCTCGGATCTCAAATGAAACCAAACCTAAAAGTAATCCCACAAATATTTGGCCATCTGTCCTTCCACCTCACATCTTTCCCTTTTCACATCTAGATATTCGTATCCACCACAAGGAAATTTGGCCCTAGAAACATTTGATCATGCACATATGTAGGTGCTCTTGAGCATACTTGGATGCTCATAAATAATCTGTTAAAAGGAAGAGCAATATGATATCGCAGTAATTTGACCTCCACAAAGGGTTGCTAGCCAATGTAACCTCGAGATACCCCAAAACATCAGATCATTCTGCAGGAATGCTAAGGAGAAAGGAACGAGGAAAATGCAAGAATTTTCTCTAGATAAGGACAATTGCCTCTAATGATTTTTTTTCTAAAAGGGATGGCCAAGTCCTCTGGAATGGCCTCTAAGAGGTGAAGTAAGATTGCAACTCAATTATTAAGCATTTTGTTATTTATTTCCTTAACATGGTTGATTATGAGTGAATTCATTTGAGATAAGCTAATCAATAAAAAACTAGGACAATTTTGCAAATATTTACAATTTATCACACTATTCACAAGATATGAACCTGCATGACCATATAGGCACTCAACGCCAAGCATACCAATAACTGATAAATCATGAACAAGTCCATGGTGCTACTAGTCATTGAATCCATCATATCTAAGATAGCCCATAGTAAGTGTAATAACAACATTCAATCATCCACACATATACATGATCATATTAGCATCCATCGTCAGAAAAAGGTTATCACAACCTAAAAACCAAAATCCATGGCGCTACTAGTCATTGAATCCATAATATCTAAGATAGACTATAGTAAGTGTAATAACAACATTCAATCATCCACACATGAATATACATGATCATATTAGAATTCATTGTCAGAGAAAGGTTCTCACAACCTAAAACCCAATTAGGCACAACTTCATACTTATCTGAATAAATTGAGATCGTTGACAATTGAAGGAGAGACTTCAACTCTCCACCCAACCATAGGACAACTACATAGAAATATTTTTTGTAGATGACCACCCTCAAGTTAGATCTAGAGTTTGAGGGGATACTTGCTCAAGGGAAATTTCACACAAAGGCTGTGTCAAACACTCAAGTGATGGAGTCCACTGTCCAAGTTGTTTATCAACTTCTCATTGGAAGTAAGAACCACAATGAATCTCTTACTCTCTTTGATATCAATCACATGGATTCACCCAAGGCCCAATTGGGGTATTTCTCAATTCCCAAAGACTGAATTTTCTATATAGGCGGTCTATCAACTGTGCTTTGAAGGCAAGCACTATAGAAGCCTATAGCCCACTGTATATATGGTTTATCAACTCTTCCTGAAAGCACGCCAATGGCTTAACACCATAGTGGATTATTAGCCCATTCAATGAGCACTAAGTGGTTTATCATCTTGTTCAACAAGCACGTAGTGGTTTATAAGCTTACTCAAGAAGCACTAAGCAGTTCAATTCTCCACCGAGCCTCCCACTAGCCAATCAGGATTAGAATAACAATCGATGGCCTCAACACAGTCACAAGGAATACTTCTGAGTCACAAAGCACTAAATCAGGAATATTTCAACCCACTTTTTTCTTCTATGTTGTTCCCAATGCTTTGTCCTTTTCCAGATAGTCTTGTACACAGGCGCCCTGATTGGTCTCTACCTCTTGTCGTTTTCTTCATTTGTTGTTTTATGCTTGTGTTCCTATTTCCTTTTCCTCCCAAGACAATTATTCCTTGTCTCCATCCTCAAGGATGGAACACAGATCGATGTTGTCCTTCAACCTTGTTGCCCACTTCGAAACTTCAATGCCTATCAATGCAGGCAACACTGTGGTTAGGGTGTGAGGTAATAGATATAAATGAGGTGGGTGTGGTATGCTCACAACACTCCACCAACAATTCAGGCAACCTTCCCCTCAAAGATATGGATATGTGTCCCTCAACCCACCCCTTTGTCCAACCATCAATTCAATTTCATTTGAATTTTAGATATGACCCACAATTTATGCATGGATATTGACGATCATGGGGTGTAGAAAAAAAGTGTTTTTAGAGACCCCACCCCCTTAAGAGAGCACTGTCTTGATTGTTCTAAAAATCAAAACATGAAATTACAAACAATGAGCTTTATATTTACAACTCTTACATTTATTTATACAGTAAGCAAAAATGGGTAAAGTACCCACATTTGATCTTCCATTTTCTAGGTGGCTTCATCTAGCCCAAAGTGCTTCCACTGCACCTTGAATTTCTCTATTGCTAAATTCTTGAGCACGGTCTACCTCTTATCCATGATGCATATAGGCTATGGCTAGAATTCTTCCTCAGATTCTACCTATATCATAGACCAATATAAAACATGATTAGTGTCATGTACATACTTCTTAAGCAAGGAAATGTGTAAAACATCACGTGCTTTCACTATGAGTGGTAAAGCCAATATTTATCCCACTGGCCCCACTCTTTCCAAATTTCGAAATGGTCCACAAAACATGGGTGCCCACTAAGCATAAATCCCATTCTCAATGAACTTTTCCTTGGCCTAATGCATAGATACACATGTTATCCAACTTGTAATTCCTTATGCATTCTTTATTGTTTTGCATAACTCTTTTGCCTATCCCAGGATGTCTCTAATTTCTGCTTGATATTAATTAGATCCTGCTCCATCTCCTTCAACATATCAGGTCCAAGAATCACCATATTCACTAGATCATCCCAACTAATGGGGGTGTTACATTCTATTCCATATAAAGCCTCAAAAGGGCTCATCTTCAATGACTCGATACCCATTTTCGTAGGACAATTCAACTAAGGGTAGGCACTCTCCCAACCTTTTTGGTTGACACATTACATACATCCTTAACATGTCCTCTAAAACTCTGTTCACTCTTCCAATTTGTCCATTAGTTTGAGATGATATGTTGTACTCAAGGCTAGCTAGATTCCAAAAGTAGCTGGTGAGCCTCATAAATGGGTAATTATATGGGCTCATTTTACCTCCTAACCTAGTCAAATCAACCATTTTCTTAGCTTATTGTATGATTTTCTGATTATATTTATGCTTATAGGGTCAGTTGAGTTAGCTATTATGCCATGTGGTCTAACATGTATCTAATGCAGATTATTGATGAATTTCGAGGACAAAGTCAAAGATTTAATGGTCAAACTGCAGCAATAACTCAAAGTAGACAGAGGAGAGGACTTATAGGAGGGAATCCCCCTCATTTATTGCTCCTCACTTCGAATTCCCCTTCATTTAGCTCAGAGTACAAGCAACCAAATCATGCACTAGAAGGTAGTCGAGTAAGTGGAAGATGATTGAGAGTTATCTCGAGTTTTGGGAGCCAAGCCTCCCTGATTTTAAGGAAGCTGTTGGTAGCTTCAGATGTATAAGTGGAGAGGCCTAGGGCCTTACTAGGGTCAGATTTTTTTGCTTATGTAAACTTTGTTCAAATTTCGAGCTTATTATCTTGTGACAGTTTCATGTAATATTGCTATTTTTTAATAATGAAGATGGAATCCTTTTTGAGCTAGCACTGAGTTACCTCAGAGGGCTGAAGCTCTTGGGTTAGGGCCCAATTCAAGCAGCCAAGCATCTCTTTACTTGTATTTTTATGCTTTACTTCACTTTGTAGATTAATTTGTTGTTAGATGTATTTTCCTTATGGTTAAGAATAGGTTGCTTTTGATGATTTAGTAGTTTGCTTCCATTTGTGCTTTCTGTAGCAGGTTAAGCAATGATCAGAAAATATTCAAAAGGCTAGCAATAGTGCCTTGGCCTCTCTTCCTCCCTCTGGGACCATGATTTGAGGCAAAGACTCTCTTGTTGCCCCAAAAACACAGATTTTCCTCATTCCTAGGACTTCTAGTGTTTGCAACTCTTTAGTAGGTTGATAGTCCAATTTTACTTGCTTTAGATCTCCTTTATCATGTTCACTTCCTGATTTGAAATAGTCCTCTTTCATGCTTTCCTTTCTTGCAACATTTCTCAACATTTCCTTTCATACATCATAGTTTAGACCATTTTTATGCAAAACTCTATTTATCCTAGGATGCATTGATTTCATTTGTTGCTTGATTTTCTTGGTTAACTGTCAGTTCTGATGTAGCAGATCTCTTCCAGCAGTAGGCCAGCTTACCAGCAATCACACCGTCCATTTGATCCATGCCCTATAGGTTTCCCAAGCCTCACCTCAATTCTACCCTAGTTTCCAGCATTTTTCATAGAACTTCTTCCTCTCTCCTTGAGCAAACCCAATCATCTTTCTCTCTCTTGGTGATTCATGGTAGACCTTAGGTGCCCTAACACCTCATTCCAACTTTCATCCACCTTTTCCACCCACTCTCACACCCTCAAAATAGTGAAAATTGCTCTCGGCCTCCTCCTGTAGGCCTCCTGTAGTTTCCCTGTGTCCTCCTGTAGTTTTTCCTGTAGGCTTTCTTTTGAAGGCCGAGTATGGGAAAAGCCTCCAGAAGGCCACCTAAGACCTCCTAAAACCCATCCACACCATCTTACATCCTCATAAGCTCCAAAACCGCCCTTTAATGCCACCTGTTTGCTGCCACACTCACACACAATAAATTAGATACATGATTAAATTCACATAAAAACACATAAAAATCCAAAAATATGTTTCTTGCTTATTTACTTCCAGAAATAACATGGTTAGATGTTGTTCACTTCCTTGAGTAGGTAATGGCATTCCTTTCATGGTTTTCATAGTGTTTTTGGCAAAGTAGAATTGGCTTGTTAATTAGGCTTTACTAGGTTTTGCTTTATCTTCTAGTCTTTCTCCTTTCTGCAATTAGAATAGCATTTGTAGAGTAATCTTTCTCTCCTTTCATCACACATAGAGCTTCTTCTGAAATCTATAGAAGTTGGCTTGAGCTCTTAGTGCTCTTGCGCTGACTGACCAAGTGACAACCTGCAGTGAAAACTAGTACTTGTGCATACAACATCAACGCTTCCAAGTTTGTTACGAACTACTGGGTTGATAAAAGTAAAGTTGGCAGCCTAGGAGTTGCAGCATTCTTGCTGCAATACTGGCACTCACCACTTTTTGGTTCCATTGTCGGGGAAGCATCATAGTATTCTGTGATTACTGCTTTCTTCTATTTCTCATTGCAACATTCTGCTAATAGTTTATTTTGGCAAAAGTAGACTAGTAATTTCTTTTCTTTCCAAGTTCTGCATTTCCTTGCTTTCCTTTTCAATTCTTCAAATTCCATTTCGGCAAAAGTAGACTAGTCTTTTCTTTCAGCTCTACATTTCCTTGCTTTCCTTTTCAATTCTACAAATTTCCATTCAGCAAGTTCATTTCAGCTAGTTGCAATTTGTTTTGTTCAATCACAATTTCAGCGTCTACAGGTACTATCAGTGTGGGGAAAAAGAAACAAAAACCGACCAAAAAGAATTCCTTTCATGCCTCATAGGAATAGAGATAACTCAAGAAAATTTTTGCCCAACATTCCCACTACTTCACATAGCCAACCTTCTCTCTTCTTTGGTGGCTGCAATCAAGAAGAACCCTTAGGTGAACAACCAGACATATTTGAAGAACCTATATGGGAAGAAGAAGAAGAAAACATTCCTCTGGAGCCAATGGCTGAAAACAGAAATGCTAGGGGAATTGCAGAGAAAATAGAGGGTACCTTCCCCATTCGGGAGACCAATGGGGACACCAAAATGAAGAATATAAGCCCTTCAACCCTACCTTGCTTCCATGGTCTGACTACAGAAGATCCTGACACCTTATTGTTTGAGTTTGTTGTCATCTGTCGAACTTATGACTTTGCAGAAGACGATAAAAAGTTGAAACTGTTCCCTTCTACTCTCAAGGATGTAGCATTGCGCTGGTTCATGGGATTACTTGGCAATAGCATCACAACTTGGGCTCAGATGCAACAGGCCTTTAACAACAAGTATCGAGACTATTGTAGGTCAAAACATACTAAAGAAGAAATCTTCTGAATGACCATGGGAAGTGATAAGTCCCTGGAAGACTATGAAGAGAGGTTCCAGCTCAATTACAAAAGGGCCAGGTGTACACTTGACCCAGTGAGCTTTGCCTTTGGCTGGAGAACTAAGAAATCAGCAGGGTACTCCCAAGAATCAATGGAGACCATCACATCTTCCACAATCCCCTCAGGAATCACTGTGGAGCGATCCGCTAGCTACAACACTGTCGTGGTCTTCCTCAAGGAGCCTTGGAGGTTAAGTTTGAGCATTGTGTCCTTTGTCATCACATTAATGGCAGCTCCCAGATCAATCAAGGTATGTGGGACCATTGTGCCATTGATGTGGACATCAACTACTGGGCTTCCAGGATCCAGATATTTTGGACAGATTATCTGCCCCAACATCAGGTCGGACAGTTGTCCTATGAAATTGATGGTTGGGGCATCTCTCTTGTGCCTTCCTAGATGCCTAAAGCACTTCTCTTTGATCAACCTAATAGATAGGCATGTCTTTTATGGCTTGGAGAAGTGGTATCTTCACACATAAGTGTTTCAATTCTCCTAGGAGTTCAGTCTCTTCCG
>Ga0181464_1001137_pt1 | contig 13033 bp, 6 predicted proteins | sample InSIn2gowninarea_FD_119074 | JGI IMG/M metagenome (GOLD analysis project Ga0181464, IMG submission 119074) | Clean room microbial communities from NASA Spacecraft Assembly Facility at Jet Propulsion Laboratory, Pasadena, California, USA -... ...
CTGTGCTGCTCTTGCAGACACTCGCTTACAGACTTCTGCGAGGCCATCACCTCGTCACCTGTTACCCTGAGCAAAGCAATGATCAAACGCAAACCTCGATACTGATGGCTTGACTCGCCAAGTCGAAGCGGCATTAAGGTTGCGCGCACCGAAAACCTTCACGATCCTTTTTTCGCACAAATCAGAAGACGTGGGCAGGCTGATGGGCACAGACCGACGACACAGCGCCACATGGTCCCGGGGTCGTGCGTCTGGATGGATGAGAGGGAGAGAGGTGGTCGACTCGCATGGATGAGCGAATGCAGCCAGCTCATCAACGCCAGTGATGCGGTTTGCTTGCTTGGAAACACTCGCTCCACAACTACCGAAGGAGGGTCATCGGCAGGTTTTCTTTCTGGCTAAGATCTGAGGCGCGGAGCCGCCTTGGCCCTGACGGGTTGACACGCAGACTTTGCTGTGCTCGAGGTTCCATGGCTCACAGCGGCGGGTAACAGGTGACGAGGTGATGGCCTCGCAGAAGTCTGTAAGCGAGTGTCTGCAAGAGCAGCACAGGTGGGCAACACTTTTCGCGTGCTTGACAACAGCAGCAACTCTCGAGTGGCACGCTGGGGACAGTCCAAGCTTCGAGACAGGGCCCGCAACTGCCCTAGCCAGTTAGTGTGACACCAACGTTCAGGAAGCATTCGCATGCACGAACATAGTTCTTGCCTTGCCGCTCGACGACCCCAGTGCAAGTACCAAAGTCTAACTCAGTCGATCTCCGTCGACGCCAGCTGCTGCCCACCTGTGCAAAATGATGCTACCATTCCCAATCAGGCCCCGGCTTTATCTGGCCCGCGCGTTGCCTGCTGTCATGTCATTTCAACTCACCGCAACCCGCCGATCGGTCTTATATCACTGGTCTGGGTGTTTGGTTGATCGGGTACCTTTCTAGCCCATATACTCGGCCGCGCTCCCACATACGTCCAAACCCCTTCCTGCACTCATTTTCCTCATTCCTTTACTACCCCCCGGGCAACCGATCTGTCCACCTCGGCATCTCGTCCCATCCAGCACCCAATTGCACATCCGCCTTGTGAGGTACACTAGATACTAGTTGTCCGATCAGCTTTGGCTCGTCTTTCCTTTCCACTTGTCGTCACTTCTCTCTGCGAGTAGCAATATACCCTAAAGTCTAGCCATCCTAGTCACTGCCGTGGGACGTTTCTATCGTCCCACCTCATTCGTCAAGCTGGCTATCCCAGACTTTGCACCTCGTCCTTTGCACGCTCTCTCCCACGATCAAGGTCATCACAGTCAGTTTTTCGGTGTCAACCGAACTACTCCTGACTGCCGACCACTTCGATACGACTCGCCCTTCTTGTCAGTTGAAGGAGGCGACCGTAACGCTTCCATCAGCGGCCAACAACGCTCATGGTCAGCATCGTCGGAGAGCAAGCAGGCGCAAAGCAAGGATTTAATGTCACACTGGTCTAACCCCCAAGGCCCTCCATCGATACACGACAACGATGGGCACGCCCGCTATACAGCACCTACTTCACATTCACGACATGCATCCAATACTTCTTCCGGCTACCTTGGATCGACAACGACCTCTCCACAAGCACAAAGACATGGACAGGAGCTGCTACCTCCAAGAGGGCTTGAACTTCCTCCACTTGTGAGGGCTCCTGTGTCCCCATCTGTACCTCGATCCGTCACACTACCTTCGGTCCTCAATCCTGTCACTGATGAGGCTTCTATGTCTATCCAACGCAGGAGGAAAGCGGACGAGATTGATTCACCACATGACAGGGTCCCGACGCTCCCCCCTCTCGGCCCAACATCACAAGGACCAAGCTCGCTGTCTAGACCAGGAAGCAACACTCCGCTGCCTCTTCTCACAGAACCGTTGACCAGTGCTCCCAGAAGAATACTGACACCTAAATCCCCTCTTCGAAGAGCTATTAGTCTGTCTCACCTCAACCCTCCCAATGGCATTATGGATGCCCAGCAAAACCCTTTCCCTTTGTCTCCTCGTTCTAGACCTTACGCGGTTCAACCTGGAACAAGTGGTGCTCCTCCTCTTCCGGCTCCGCCAGCTATCAGCTACGCACATCAGGGATATATGCAGTCGAACCATCTTACAAGGACAGCCAGCCCTGAATCTGGTTCGGCTCAACGCTATAGTGCCAGTCCTAGCCCTGACTACTCAGCTTATGATCAAACTTCCCCTGGCGAAGCGCATGCATCTGGATATCTTTCGGTGTCTGATGCTCATCGAGCCAGAGGATTGAGCATGACCCCCAGCACTTCAGCACCGCACGTCTCGGAATCGTATCACGTTGGCCTCAACGGTTCTGGGTCTAATTCTGTTCAGATGATGACTCTCAAGACTACTGAAGGAGATGTTCGGTTTCCCGTCGACGTCCAGGCAGCGTCTCGAGTGGCGGACGAGAAGAGACGCCGAAATGCCGGTGCAAGTGCAAGATTTCGTGAACGTCGCAAGAGAAAGGAGATGGAAGCCTCCCAGACTATCGCGAGACTCGAGCAGCAAGTCAAGGACATGACTGAGGATGCCGACTTCTACAGACAGGACAGAGACATACTCGCTTCCATCGTATCGCAATTCCCTGGAGGTCGCGAACACCTCCCTCGTCCTCAATCGCCGAGAACAAGGAGGAATGGTAGCGGGTCTGGCCAAACAAATCAAGGCCATTATGCCGAGGTTCAGAAACACAGTCCTGAGCCGATCAGGAATGTTCGCAAGCGTGGCGATTCGCCTATCCCGCAAACATACGTACAAGCACCAACGCATAGTCACGCACCCCCGCTACCGCCTTCGGCGAATACGCTGATGCCCCAACACCAGCACAACCAGATGCCGGCTCGCACCGCCCAAGCTTCATCTCTACCGCCACCCTCCATGGCTCATACTGCAATGTCTGCGTCTAATCTTCCTCCGCCACCACCACCATCTATCATGCAGGCTCCGCCGATGACTGGTCCCGTCAACCCTTACGCACGCCACGAGACGGGTATCCGATTCCATCTGCCGCCTCACGGTCGTTGAAGACCTCTACCTGTACAGAAAAAAAAGCGCACTTTCCCTGTACCTATGTTTACAGTGCTTTCCTCTTTGTCAACGATACCCATCTAGTCATTTCCAGCATCGTCTGCGAATTTCAGCATGCTACTCGGCGCTGGTCACTCCGTTAGAACCAATTGGGATTCGTTCCTATTTCTTATACTCTTATCACTGGTCACGGCGTTCATCCTGATTTCTAGATACCCCTACTATTACACTCGCTTAGCACTAATGTATCAATACCTTCGATTTTGGATTATTTTTTTGAGCTCTCACACACGTATTGCTGTCCTAGGTACTGTCCTGTCCGAATTCATCACATGGTTGATCCCGAGGTTGTGTTCTTCCAAATCCGGCTATCGGCACTATAGATCCGATCCAAGCTCGCGGAACAAGTTAGTGCGGCTGCTTCAATTTAGGCCGATCTTGTTCTTCGCCCGGAGCAAGTCGAGAGAAAAACTGGGAGAAGAAGAAAAAAACTCCAACGGCTTGAGAGTTGGAAGTTGGAACAGTAAATTTTCAGACGCTTCGAACGCTGCATGCAGGGCGCAAGGTGGATGCGTCTAGCATACGGCCGCAGTGACAAAGCCACATGGGCCGGACGTGGACCGCTGTCAGGCACCTCTTTGAGCGAACTCTAAAAATTTCTCGAGACTCGAAGCTCTGAGCTGCGCTCCGCAGATCAGACGATTCTGTCTCGTGGCTTGGAATAAGAAGCAAGGAAAAAATAGGTGCACTGGGCCGAACGCTCTTGCAGCTTTTCGATGTCAGATTGGAGTACAGTATTACCAAGATTTACGAGTCATTATTTCCTCATTTGTGCTTGGGAACTTCTTGAAAAGTACCCATAACAGCGGAGCATTATGCAAGTACACAATTCGTATCTGCATCCTGATGTACAATCTATCGATTGGGGGCCCGAGGACAATACTGCATTACCAAACAGATCTCTCTCGGGCCACAGGCATCTACTCAAAAGGGAAGCAATCATCCATGATCCTGGCCTTCGGGACGCAATATTATGGTATAATTTGTTCATCACGATTCTGCTGACGTAGGTCAAATTTCGGGAGTTGGAAAACACGCAGCTGGGCTGCGATCTTTCCCTGCGATTTATCACAAGTAATCAGTCGAACAAGCAACGATCAACATGGAGAGTGCCTCGTCAATCAACACCGTTATTCTGGACCATCCAAGTATGTAAGAAGATTTGGAAGCTCGAGTTGGTTGATCGAGAAGCTGAGAGCCCTCGTACGAGGCGACAAACAAGGCAGTAGATCAGCAGGGATGATAGAAGCTTTGAGTCCGAGGTGTCAGAGAGGCAGAAGTGTACCAAACTTTCGCAATATCACAAGTATTGTCTCTTGGCCAGAAGCAGAGCAAGACGTGCTGTTAGAGTCGCAGGCTAGCGACTCAAGAATGTGGACACGACTCAGAGGCTGAAGTTACTCCGTATTTCCCAATGAACCTGGCGGATCTGTGAGGACGTTGGAAGGTGCAGGCGCAGCTTCTCATGGTGGCGCGTTGCGGTGAAAACATAGAAAAGGGGATAGTCTGCAGGGAAGCCCAACTGGTTGAATCTTCGTTGCTAACGAGAATCCAGCGGCGATCAACGTCTCTTTCGGCCTGTTCGGACGCAATAGGTATGGCCTACTCCTCCCTTTTTGGCTTCCAAGCCCGGCGCGTCCGGGCATGACTTGGTGCTCCCCGCCGGCGCGAAATGGCGACATCGCGCATCGTGAAAATCACAATCGAACACTTTGGAGATGCGAACAGTAGTCACTGCTCTTCTGTTCCAGCCATCGCTCTGTAACCGAGCACATCAATGTCTTGGTGATGGCAGACGTAATGTGACAGATGATCTACTTTTTTGCGGACCGCGGGCAGATTTGACGGAAGATCTGATTTCAGCAAACAAACAAGGAAAATATCGCGTCTCTCACGCGTCCATCCATCCAATCGTCAAATCGGCAGTGTGATTCTTCAACAAGCAACGGCTCGCTCAGAAGCGCCTCGACTCCCCTTCTTGGACAGTCATCGGGATACACGACTGCCATCGAGACATGCTCGATTTGTTAGCTTTCGCGCACCCAAAGCGAGCAAGACTTTAATTATTGCGACATCGAGCCGGACGGAATAGGCAGCATACTCAAGCTCAAGGCTGTGTCGCGGTAGATCCACACGCGGCATCAAACCCTCTTCTCCATTGCAAAAGTTTCAGCTTGCGACGCTTAAGCAGACATCGTCCTGCGAGTCGTGCAGAGGTACGCGCCTTGTGTACCTCAAGAATCGAAACGCAAAACCAGCTTGGCAGAAGTTTCCTAAGCGCGCTGCAGAAGCCCTAAGGTTTCCTTCGAAAGGCTTGTTAGGCTGCAGTGAGCGGCTCCGCGGCCACGACGATCGCACTTTACTGCTTCACGACGTCTATGTCAATTGACTTAGTATGTATATCGAACCGCCTCTCAAGCATCCGTGAGCATCAAAGACATGACAGGCGTATGTAATCACAGCGCGCGCGATCTTCACCACAATGGGCATTGCAATTTCCCAAAAAGTGCACAGCGAAGACGATCAACGTCAGCGCACAGTAGCCCCACGATATCATTGACCCTGATTTCGTGACCACGACTGAGCGTAATACGAATTGCCAGACATGGGCCGGATACACACCATCAGAACTGCAGAAGACATTTCCACCGAACAATCCCGTATGACCTCTGAGATGCTTGACACTGTTGTTCTGACTCTCTAGGTTCGCATACCCTTTCTGAACTACAACGGGTTTGACAGTAAGTTAAGGCTTGATCCTGCTCCCTTCTTCCGATGCCATGCAACGAGCACACGTGGGAGCTTCATTTCCAGCGATGGGGATTGGACAGGCTGATTGCGCCGAGAGCGTATGTAGTCCCCTGAGGCCAGACCATCAAGCCCACATATCAAACTCAAAAGGTCGAGGCGCTACGACTGCACGACGAAAGCTACTTCTCACAGATAAGCGCCCCATTCGAGATTCAAAACATTGCATCGACCATCCTATCAGTCGCCAAGGGACGTAAATCGTATACCGTACACTCTGGACCTTGCCATGAATACCATCGCATGAGTTTGGATTACTGAAGCTCAAGAGTGTCTCAATGGGCAAAACGGTTGCCAAATCAGGATGTTTCCGACATGGTTGTCAGCTTTGTTGCACTTTCGGCGTACATCTTGGATAGGTAACTCCGCCATAGCACACTCGGGACCATGCTTTTTGAAATAAGGCCGAGTCGGCTCACATACCAGGTATGTAGATCACCGAGAACCTAGAGTTTATCCTTGTTGCGATTTGAGATTCTTGCTCGCCATACTTTTGCTGCTTGGGCAGTATGTCGGCGATTAGTACTTATCCTGCACCATGGATGGTTGAGACGAATGCACGAACAAGCTGAAGACCCTTGCGTTGTTTAGATGGGCATCGCTTGTGGCTGATGTTGAAGCTCAGCTACCAGCAAAGTGAAGGTCCCAAGAACGAATAGCTATTTGCATGATAGAATATCTCTTCGAGACAACAATCATCCACAAGCAACATCTGGCATTGTTTACCATGTATCTGTGCATCTGCTAAAGCAAAACCTCATCTTGTCTGAGTCTCCACCCAAGGAACACAGATTGACAGGATATATATTCAAGTCTATGGTCACCCATACGCAACCTCGAGTCTTATCATTTATTCCTGTGTTTCTGCTCTTTCAAGAGCTGAGTGTATTCGTTATACAGGATCTTGGAGAGACCAAGGTCATATACCGAGTATTAAACGCAAAGAGCTGTAGAGACTTTTGAATTCGTCAAACACAACCTATAGAACCTCAGCCTGCAGGGTTTGAGGATATGCAAGTCAAACATGGAAGAACAAAGGCGTTCTCTAAGCTAGAGAGGGATCATAACCTATCTTCCTTTCGTACTAACAACAAAAGGGCGTTTCTCTATGGTGTGTCCTTGTTGCTTGCATTCCAGAATCTAGATACAATGCCTTCATATTCGAACCAGCATCCACAAAGATCAGATAGCCGAGTCGATAGTCCATCTCAAGCCTCCGCCGTTCATCCCAGGCGTCAAATCAAGAACATAAATCGCTATTCATTGGCTCAATAGCACGTATAGAACTCTTTGTACTGTTGCGAGCAAAACGACATCCCCAGAAAACGCAATACATATTCTACTCTACCTCAAAACCATTCCCGTTAGATGGCGCACATCCGTGTCTGCATATTCGACTACTCCGGTAAAAGGTGTGCTGGGTCCGGTTGAGTTCACTGCGTTATGCCCTAATCTTCGGTATCAAAATATCGCAAAGAATGAACACGAAGTCGGGAAGGGGAAGAGGGTAGATGAGACATTGCTGACATGGCAGTTGCGTAAAGTATACAAAAGAAAGACCAGAGACCGTTGAGATTTCTCCCCAAAACGCCAGAGCTATTTTACAAAACTAATGTACAGTGTATATAGGGAAAGACGTGGGTTAAATTTCATCAACGGTACTTAGCCAAGTCATCCTCTTGCTCTGCTGCTTCGAGCATCTCCTCATCGAGGCCCACTTCATCACCAACAACGTCAACACACCTTCCACAAAGCGAGTCAGGCTCGTCGGAGGTGAACTGCCAGCATCTGATACACTTCTCTCCGTTGGGTGGTAGGACGACAGCCTTTCCTGTAGCAGGGGCGTTTTCCTCTCCACATTCAAATTCGCATTCGAACTTCCAGGCTGGCGGCTCCTCGGGTTCAAGGAGTGTGGCGCGAAGCTCTTCATCAGGTTCTTGTTCCGCGATCTTACGGCGGAAGTCAGGATCGTCAGGCACCATATCAGCTTCTGAGACGACGAAGAGTTCCGCTAATTCGTCGGTACTGCGGAGATCGGACAGCAGAGCCAAGCATACACTGCCAGTCTCACGAGGCATCTGTAATTCAACACGGCATGCCAGGCCACTGCCAAGTCTGCCTGCTCTGCGTGCATTTTCTTGAGCGGCTTTGACGGCTGTTGAAACACTGTTGAAGACCTTTATCACCTTGTCCATCGCACCTTCAGCTTTGAATGAGTCAAACTCAGCACTGAATGGGTACTCCCATGTTCTTCGGTTGATGTTCATGACATCGTATTCGTGCCATTGTTCAGGGACGTGTTGCCATACTTCTTCAATGAGGTGAGGAGTGATGGGTCCCAACATGTGACAAAGCTCTTCCATGATGATGAAGAGAACTGTTTGTGTGTGCCTGCGAACCTCTTCATCCTCGGCATATAATCTATCTTTTATAACCTCAAAGTAGAATCCTGAGAGATCTGCATTGATGAATTTGTTGAGGGCTTGCACGCCCTTGTGGAACTCGTAGGCGGCATAGTGCTTCCAAACTTCCGCTGCAGTCTTGGATAGTTGGTGTAGGGCGACTTGATCAGCAAAGTAAAGTTCTTTCATAAAGTCTTCAACAGGCAAAGGAGCAGGATAGTCGTGCATGATTCCTAGAAGCCACTTGAATGTCGTGCGGTATTTGTGGAGTGATGAGTGTACAGCTTGGAGGACAGGCTGGCCAATCACAACATCCTTGGTATAGTCACTGCTTGCAACCCACAACCGTAGAGCATCGGGTCCCATGGGGTCTTTCTTAGTTTGAGTAGGACGAGGGACAACTTTTGTTCCCTTCTTTGTCTTTGCTGGAGGTATGATGGTTCCGCTAATGATCTCCTCGGGCGAGATTACATTGCCCAAAGACTTGCTCATTTTGCGACCAGCCTGATCAAGGGTGAAACCATGGGTAACAATGGCTCCAACAGGAGCATCTGCAGTATCGGTCTGACTAGAGAGATGAGTCAGGAGGAGAGATTGGAACCAACCGCGATGTTGATCAGAGCCCTCGAATATCATGTCTGCAACAGAACCATCCTCACGCTTGTCCAGTTGAGCCCAAGAGGTTCCACTGTCGAACCAGACATCCATGGTGTCCTTTCCACGAACATATGAACCACGATCGATTCCGGGGGCAATCCAAGCAGGATCGTCAGGAGCATCGGCCCACCAAGCATCAGTGCTACGTTGTTGAATGGTCTTGATGATGTGCTCAATGCTCTGAACGGTGAGAAGTGCCTCGCCAGTTTCCTTGTGGAACAAGGCTGGGATAGGTACACCCCAGCTTCGCTGACGGGAAATGCACCACTGACTACGACCCTTCAAGAAGCTCTCTAGACGTGATTTGCCAGTTTCCGGGATGAACATGATGTCTTGGATAGCCTTGAGAGCGGATTCCTGGACACTTCCGACATTGGCGAACCATTGGTCGGTAGCTCTGGTAATGACTGGTTGCTTTGTTCTCCAATCGATAGGGTTCTTGTGTCGGAAGTTGTGAGTCTTGAATACCAGAGAGGAGTTGGACTTGAGCGAAGGCACGGAAAGCTTTGAGTGAGGGTTCCTGAGCAGGGCGACGACAGCCTTGGCACCTTCCTTCTCGACGGGGAGACCATGAAGATAGGAAGGATCTGAAGGGAAAGCCTTGGTGGTGTACTTTCCATGGTCATCAACAGGGGCAAAAGCTGGACCAATACCAAGCTTCATGCAGACATTATAATCGTCCATACCATGACCAGGGGCGATGTGCACAAGACCAGTACCCGAGGTAGCAGTGACGAAGTCGGCGTGGATGATTTTATTGTGCTCTGCGGAGATGACGTTGATGTACTCGGTATTCTCCAGATCAGAACCAGAGATATTGTCGACAAGGATTTTGATGGCAGCGCCCTCTGGCAGGTGAGTCTGGAGTGATTCGACACGATCCTTTGCAACAAGCATTTGGCCTTGCAGGTCGTTGGGCAGGTCTGTAGCGGTGACCTCGAGCAGTACATAGTACATGTCGGAACGCACGGCGATAGCCTTGTTGGCAGGCAGAGTCCAGGGGGTCGTAGTCCAAATCAAGGCGCTGACCGAGTCGGCGTGGACGGCAGAATTGTCGGCAAGGATCGAGGGCAGCTTGAGCAGAGGGAACTTGACAAAGGCAGCGACAACGCGGTGGTCCTCGTCGTATTCGAGTTCGGCCTCAGCCAGGGCGGTTCCGGAGGAGGGCGACCAGTGGACGGGCTTGTTCTGGCGGTAGATCAGACCTATTGGAAGAAGAATCAGTATGGCACACTATGGGCTGACAGGGCTGACAGGGACGAACCTCACCTTTTGCGACCATGTCTCTGAAGACTTGCAGCTGCTTGATCTCGAAGTCGGCGTCCATGGTCTTGTATGGCTTGTCCCACTCGCCCATGACTCCCCAGGATCGGAATGCGTCCATCTGCTCAGAGATTGTCTTTGTTGCCAGTTTCTTAGCAGCCTCACGGATGTCCAATGGGCTGAGGCCAGCACCGTGGGCGACACTAGCCTCCTGCTTGGGATCATCTACCAGGCTCTTGGACTCTTTCTGAAGGCTCGACTGTTGATGGGCCTGGAGAGCCTTGAGTTCGATGGGTAAGCCGTGACAGTCCCATCCTGGCCTGTATTCGACCCTGAAGCCTCTCTTTGCGTATGTTCTCAGGATAATGTCCTTGTTGATCTTGTTCAAAGCGTGTCCAACGTGTACAGGGCCATTGGCGTATGGAGGGCCATCGTGCAGAATGAAGGTGTTGCGCTCGCCCTTCTCGTTCTCGGTCGGACGATGTTCCTTCTGCCAGGCATAAAAGTCGTCGGCGCATTGTTTTCGGTATTTGAGAAGTTCTTGGGTGGATGGTCTGGCGGGAAAGGTCGACTTGGGCAGGTGCAGCGTTTGCGACCAGGAGCCTGCCTCTGCTGCCGCTTGGAGTCCGCGTGTCAATCGGAACATGGTGGTGCCTTCCTTCAGCCAGTCCGCATGTCGTTCCTTCTCTTAATCTGCTCACCACTCAATCGTGGCTGGCTCTTGCCTTTGCGGAAAAAAAGTCGCCATAGCTCCTGCTGCTTCTGCGGAGTGCGGAAGTGTCGCCTTGGCGTGACCTCCTCCATCTCCGTCATCTTCTTCCATTTCTCCCGACATGTATCTGGAATCCACACCAACGCCTTGCGATACAAGCCAACGTGACCTTCAAAAGCTGCTTGTCGGCGTGCTTCTGCTTACCACCATCTCGCTCAGCCCTGCCTGAAACAAATCTCACCAAAACGCGTCTCAACTTCGGAAGCCTATCAGCTATTGCACCAACCGTGAGTTCAGGAAATGTTCTTTTAACAAGCCATCTCCTCTCAAAAAAACAGACAATCCTTCACCCACCGACAAACTTGTTTGCGAGTCTCGACACCGTTCGAGCCTTGCCAATGCATGCATGTTTGCCTCATCCACTCCGATAACCATCCTTCTCGTATTTGTCCTTTGTTCGCTGGCCACGTTTCAGAAGTGATCAAACATGTATAGCTTTGGTTGTTTCTTTCAAGTCTCTCGTCGAGGTTGATATTGGCAAGTTATATGAGTCTGCAAGATGCCCCGAGGATTGTCATACCGTCTCTGCCGTCCATTTCTAGCCACCTCAGACTTGCATGAACATGTCAATCCATACTGCTTTCTTCTGTGTCGGCTTGATGTTCGATGAGGTAGGTCATGTGTTTATTATCAACAGCTTGGTACTGAACAGTCGTCTTCCTAGTGTGGTACGTATCAGACGATCGCCGAGCAGTGGAACGACAATGCAACCATTGTAGCTTGGCTAAAAGTTCGTCGTCACTATCGTCCTTGAAGGCACATCTCTTACTACTTTAGAACACCGCTGTACTCAAACGCAAGGTCAACGGACAGAGGTCTTGGGAAGATAAACGTCGATGGACTCATCGGATCCTGTGTGTCGACGCAACTCTTGTTTTTCTCGGTCTACAGCTGATGATTAGCAGCATCGCCATCCGCTCGACTTCTACATCTCCAAGTTCTTTGCAATTTGTTGACAAGACACTGACCAGGCGGCCTGCCTCTCTTGATACTCGCAATTTGTTATGTGAGCATATTCCTCAAGGTCGTGCCAACCAGCTGGGAGCTACTATGCTCTATGCGAGACATGACTGCAACATATGCCAGAGTATGTCACTGTTCCTGTACGTAGCGATTGAGTTCTGACAAAACGGAAAAGTTGCCGTACTGCGTGCAGACATACAAGAACCCGCTGACGTGCCACCTATACCATTCTCGTGGCAAACGGCAGTCTGGAAGCAACACAGATTAAGCGCTTCAATAATTGATTGCTCCGATTTTCGGTTTGCAATCTTGAACAGCAGTCTCGAGCACCAAATTCGACATTTGTACGACTATAGAGCTCTTCCTTTCCTCATCCTACAAATCTACGTTGAGGAGCTCCTGAACAATATAGGAAGAGCTAAAAACTCTGAGTACCGCATCAACCCACCCCCAACGGTGATCGAGAAGTTCAATCACCACATCAACCTCAAACGCCAATGTCTCGCATACATCCCCTTTCTATGCTGGCTCGTTGACTTCGACGTCTTGATTGAGACCATGTTCGCCTGCGAGCCATGTCTCAGGTCATGCCTCCTACACGAACTACCCATCATCCAAGCGACCCTAATATACGCCGACCAAGAATTGGGTCACCTTAACCAACACCTCCAATTCCAGCTCTGTTGCGAGCATCCCCATCCACCACCTCCGCGTCCACCGACTCCCAAGCCACCAACTCCTAAGCCACCGACCGCAAAACCGCCACCACACCACTCTTGCTGTGACCACTGCACGCAATCAAACCATACAACGTATCTGCTCTTGATCCTCCTCATCCCTCTCGCGGTACTCCTAACCCTCTTCATCCTCTACATCCGCAACAACTGGACATCAAGGTGGTTCGTATATCTACTCATCTTGGCATTGATATGTCATCTGATCATTCGACATTATATCCGATCCTCCCTAGACTCTATCCGAGAGATTATCTCCGCATATGTGTCGGAGATGAAGAAAGCGATCATCGCGGTTTTGGTATTGCTCACTGCGTTC
>Ga0181464_1001138_pt1 | contig 13026 bp, 11 predicted proteins | sample InSIn2gowninarea_FD_119074 | JGI IMG/M metagenome (GOLD analysis project Ga0181464, IMG submission 119074) | Clean room microbial communities from NASA Spacecraft Assembly Facility at Jet Propulsion Laboratory, Pasadena, California, USA -... ...
TCTTTCCCTTTCTTCTTCTTCTTAGCTACTTGGTTACTAGTATCACTATTTTCACCAAGTGAAGATGAAGAAGGGGAGGGAGAAACAAATGAAGAAGGAGCCGAAGGGTCAACTTTAGTATCAACTGGTTGCTTATTCGATTGCTGAGGAATCATGTTATTTTGGACCACAGAGGTCGAGAACAGCCACACTAACAAGCCAATCGTCAGACCTGGAAGAGACAATGTGGCCATATGAGGAGCACCAATATTTCCCCAAGAAGAAAATGGACTAGGATTCCCCTCAAGAGGGATTCCATGATTGGTGGACTCCATTATCTCAACCTTAGATCAACGAAGGAACAGGGATGTTATTCCGAATTAATAAATTTTAATGACGCTTTGACACAACTTTGCTTTTTCAATTTTTAAGAGTCGAGAAAAAGCTAAAGATGACTCTAGTCCCCTTCAATTTTAATGAGCCTAAAGTGACAAGTGCTCAGATGGACCTTTTCTTTTAAGGAGTCGAAAAGGAACAAAAGTGACTACTCTGGAGATCTAGACAGAGAGATTACCAAACCAATCACAAAACTGCAAAATACACCTCGTGATAAATTAAAGAGAAATTACCAAGGACTTATGTACAACAATGAATCTTCCCAAATGCCGTGTTCAGTGCATTGTGATCAATAGGGTGGCAGATATAACTTCCTATGGATAAAGGATATAAACCTATTGTGGTCTCCCAATATATACTCGATGGTACGGGGAGCACAAGTCCGTGCTAGCACTTGTTGTATCAAAGAGGAGGAATCACCCAACCTTCGATGAAAACGATAGTTAATAGATTTTACGATGCTGGAACATGTCTCTAGTCTAGACCTCTAGATGTGTTGCGTTAGGTTCCAAAGCATTGTTAAGTTCATTGAAATTTATTTTAGAGTTGAACAGGTCAAATCCGTTGTCGTACTGGTTTGACATCTGGATGCATCTTTATTTCATGTTCAACAATTCTCAAGTCAATGCCTACCATTTCTTCATATGACCATGCACATACATCTCTAAATTCGTGAAAGAGAGCACAATAAATTTCCAATTCTAATGAAGAACATGATTTGCCAACATGAATATTCTCTACAACATTAGGTTTGGTCGAGATATTAATGGCTATAGTTTCTTCACTATTGGACAGATTTCGCTCGAAATCCACTCTATTTATAGTATTTGATAGAACATCAAAGATTGAAGGATGATTAAGGTTGCTTGGATAATATTCATTGTTATCTTGAAGGTGGAAATGATGGTGGTAATCTTCCCATGGCGTCTCTCCTATCATCGTAGAATGAATGATTCCTTCGTCTATAGAATCTATACGAGACCAAGGATCGGAAGAGGTACCATACTCTAGAGACTAATCTATCCAAACACTCACTGAGTGGTTATTTGGGTTCACCATCCAGGCCCAGAAAATTGATTGCTACAAAGATTCTATGGGGCTTGGGGGCAACACCTCATGATGATCCACACTATCAAAATGGTTAGAGTTCTTCTTAATCTTTGATGATGTAGAAGATATCATATGACAGGTTTCCACTATGGCCACTTCTGCCAGATTACTAGGAGGTTGGAGGGAAAAAGTACTCATTAAGGAAGGGTCTTTTAGGAGACCTACTCCGACATGTTGAAGCATTTGATAACTTCCATGGATCAATGGAATTATTCCAGTAACTTGTGAACTATTGGGGAAAAAGGTTAGTTGGTCAACGATTGTAATTCCACCTTGGAAGGGAATGCAATCTTTCTAAAATATGTTGACACAATGGCAGCCATAGCATAAATCCAAGGCCTTCCTAGCAAGATATTGTAGTCAAGGTTTCCATCAATGACCTCGAATTCAATTTCTATTGTCTTTCCCCCCAGTTCAACTTGCAAGTTACTTAATATCCCATACGGCATGTATGTTCTTCCATCAAATGCTTTTAATGTCGTTGATGATTGTGACAAGGGTGGTGAGCCTAAAGTTTTCTAGCAACTCATTGACATAATATAGGTAGATGCCCCCTCATCAATGATTGTTTGATGAACATTTTTATTGAGGGATTTTACCTGCATAAGGAAAGAAAGTTAGGATGGTAACTGAGGTTCATATCCTTTATGGTTAAAGGCCACAAGATTGGAATCCGCTGGGTCATTCCCACCTATTGCTGATAACAAAGCCTGCTTTGGGAGGGGCAATTTTGCAATACTTCAAGTGTCGACATAGCAGATGGCGATTGTGCCAGATCCTCCACTATATTATAATTCTGTTCAGCTCGAGCACAAGGATTAAATGTCGATTTATGTACTACTCCCTTTGGTGGCTTTATTGTTAATTCAGGAATGATGGGAAAAACAACTTCAGGCGAAGTTGTCGTTGAACTACTGGGTTGATCTGTAGTCTTGTTGTTCGATGACGGTGGATTCCCATAATATTTATTCCTTGTTGATATCAACACATCATTTTGTTGTTTTGAGATGGATAGCATAAGAACTTGGCATGGGGAGGCATGATCGATAGCAACCAAATTGGTTTCTAGGCTCAGAAACATATCAGTCAAGATCACTAAGGTACTTGAAGTCTTTAAAAATTTCGTAACCTTAGATTTATGTGGAAAATATTTCGTGAAATGCTTGTCGTTGCATATGAAAAATGGATAACGAGGTTTCTTTGGCTTGGTAGGGTTTTGAGAAGATTTTTCAAGAGGTGAATTTTCCTATTTCTTCTTATTATTTTTCCCTTTCTTCTTGCCCCTTGGTTGCTTTGGATTCTTGCTCTTGTTAGATGACACGACATTAATCTCTGAGGCAAGAGGTTCTTCATTTGCTTTTTGACTAGAAATTGCAAGGGCATTTTTATATGGAGCCTTTGCGGTCTTCATGCTTGTGGTACCGATCACACCATCACGGCGTGAGAGTCCCTATTTGATTTAGGAGGGGGTGGAATGGAAAATTTTGGTCTAGGAGTGTCAGGAAGTTTGTCGTAGAGTGTGCCAGACTGAGTATAGATCAAGTCTAAATATTGGGCATGAGCAATGACTTACTCTTCAGTGATAACTCCTCCTTTTGCCACGTCTTTTGTTATAGAAGGTAATAAGGAATTAATCAACCATTCAGCTAAAAGCTGATCAGGAACATACATCTTTACCATTCGACGACGACATCACCACTCATGAATATGATTGGATATGCGAGTGGCCATGGTCTATTTGAAATTGGTAAGGAGTCACGTTCTTGTTTCGTACCTTATGTGTAACTAAAAATGGGTTAAAAAGGTAGTGGTAAGGGTGTTGAAGTTATCAAACGAAGCTCTAGGCAATTCAATATACCATTTTGCTGCCGGACCAATGGGCGTTCTTTGAAAAAGGCGAAGCCTAATCGAATCATCATTTAGGGTGTTAGATGAGCACCACAAATGAAATGTCATTATGTGATTCGATGGATCTTCACCTGGATTTCCATTGAATTTAGGAATATCAGAGGGAAGTTTACGAGGAATCACTTGGCACCAAGGGGTGTAAGAAATTGGATCATTCATCAGCCAGCTCAAATCTGGTAATACCAAAGTTGCTACAAAAGGCAACTGTTGATTTAGGATAGGTGAAGCATACCCAAGATAAGATGGAATCGCCTGGGTAGTAGGTCTTTGCATACCAGCGTAATGTATCTGATGCTGGTAACTTTGATAAGGTTGTTGGACATAACCATTATAGTATGGATGTTGATAACCATTTTGAAAATGTGGTTGTCCATTACCTACAAAGCCTTGTTGCTCAGGTCCTCAGTAGGTTTGCTGGAATTGCATTTGTTGGTATTGTACCAGCCATGGTTATTGGACCATTTGCTATTGCCCAATACTAGAATATTGACCAAGATGCGGAGTGATCATACCCGTTTGGGCTTGAGTCATTCTAGGTAAGGAAGAATTAACCTGAGGTTGTGATTGAGCCGTAGAGATAAGAGGCTATTGTATTACAACCTGAGAGACTTGAGGTTGACACACAACAGGCAGTGCTTGTACTTGAGACACAGTTACAATAACAGGTGTAGTCAGAATATTCGACATAGGTTGGGTCGGTTGTATTGAATATACAACCCTTGGTTGTTGAGGTAGTATTGGTACCCAACCGCTGGATGTAATTCTAGTTTGACCTGAATTTTGTTGTAAACTCTCATATGGTTGTTCTCCAGGAGGGAACAATGAAAAAGAATACTGCCCTCCATATGGCAATAGTTCAGTGTTCAAAGGATATATCCGTCTTTGAAGGCTGGACTGCCCAAATTGATATTGGCATGTAGGATCAATTTGCTGAATTTCAACATAAGAAATACCAGATGGGATTCCAGATGAACAAATAGGAACATACCATGTCGTCGAAACAGTCCTTGAATGGACTCCAGCTAGTGATTGGTAACTAGCCAGGACAGATGGTATACCAGCAAACATTATAGGAATGGTAGCAGGAGGTTCTATCGTAGCTATATCAGATGATATAGTTCTAGATGTTGATGGTTGTTTAGACATATTTAGTCTATCCAAAATATTTTCTAGCGATTCGATAGGAACTTACGATGAAATATGATTAAAAGAACTAACTTCAGGAGTAGAAGGATATAAGTGAATCCCATTTCCAAAATGCAATGGGTACTAGATGGAAGATCCTATCCTCTACTATCTCTTATATTGAAATTAGTCTAGGTGGAAGAGGTAGATAGTCAGGTTCGTAAAATACTTTTGGAGTCAAAGAAGGTATTGATTCTGCAGTGATAGATACCGGAGGAGTGACATCTTCTGAATTCTGGAACTCAACTTCTAGATGTTCAAGTAAGTGAACTTTAGTCTCTAGATCAGCTCTATCTGGAGCTGTTTTAGGTATAGAAGTGTCTATCGTTACACTAGGATTAGTTCCAATGTCCTCTTGCAACTACGGAACTTCTTCTCTAAAGGTAGATGTACCAGAAATGATTGGAGTAACTGTAGTCTTTGATGATGTTGAAACACAAGTTTCAAATAAATGAAGTGAATTGGACTCAGTTAAACGAGACCGTTTTGCCCAGAATGGTTTCATTTCCGAAGTCAAAGATGGTTGACTCGCTACTCTCCACAAACGATGGGGTTTTGATTGAATTTCTTCCATGATTGTAGATTACTTGATCAACTCAAAATTAAGGGGGAAAATGTTATTATGAAATTAATAAATTTTAATGATGCTTTGGCACAACCTTTTCTTTTTCAATTTTTAAGCGTCGAGAAAAAGCTAAAGATGACTCTAGTCCCCTTCGATTTTTAATGAGCCTGAAGTGACAAGTGCTTAGATGGACCTTTTCTTTTAAGGAGTCGAAAAGGAATGAAAGTGACTACTCTAGAGATCTAGACAAAGGGATTACCAAACCTATAGCAAAACTACAAAATACACCTTGGTGATAAAATAAAGAGAAATTACCAAGGACTTATGTACGACAGTCAATCTTCTCGAATAATGTGTTCAGTGCATTGCGATCAATAGGGCGGTAGACACAGCTTCCTATGGATAAAGGATATAAGCCTATTGTGGTCTCCAAATATATACTCGACGATAGAAGAAGCACAAGTCAGTGCTAGCACTTGTCATATCAAAGAGGAGGAATCACGCAACCTTCGATGAAAATGATAGTTACTAGATTTTACGACGCTAGAACACATCTCTAGCCTAGACCTCTAGATTTGTTGCATTAGGTTCCAAAGCATTGTTAAGTTCATTGAAATTTATTTTAGAGTTGATCTTGTTTAGAAGTTTTCCTTTCAAGGTTCACTGTGTGATGTAGATGTAAAATTCCTGCATATGCAATCTAAAATGATAAACAATCGTTGTTTATTTTTCGTAATGAAAATCCTAGCTACTAAGGAAAGAAGATTACGATTCTTTCAAACAAAGAGAAAAGAGCACACACTAAATGCACTTTTCCTAAATCATTTTTCGCATATAGTCTAAATGCAAATGAAAATGCATGTATTTGCTTTTCGTTCCCTTTAATGTGAAAAATGCCAAAAAGGAAAACTAAGTATAGATCTGAAATATTTCCTTCAAAGCGGCATTTTAACCATTTCTTTTCAAAATGAAAGGAAGACTTAACGACACTTTTCGATTTCGAATAGAAAATGCATTTGACACTTCAAAATATCAAAAAATCAAATCAAATACATGACAAAAAGTTCAATCGACTATCCAAGGAAGGAAGACTCAACGACACTTCTCTTTTTGGAACAAAACGACAGTTACGACACTTCTTTGCAGTAAAATGACAATTTGATTTAAGAAAATTTTCGACAAAGGACTGCAAATGATGGAAAAATACATAAAAACATTTTCTAATCCTAATCAATGGAGGCTAAACTATGTAAAGCAAGGATGCTTCAGTAATGAGATATTGTTTATAAGCAGCAAAACAATTAAACAGAGCTGAAAACAAGGACAAAAATCCCAAATTTCAAGGAGAGAAATAGGATTACTCAGTTTCGCACCTGTGCTTCACAGAAACAGGGATTCATCTCACCTGCTACACTCGAGAAGTGTGATGCATATTGGCTTCTAGTGATAAACAGTGCAATGGGCCAGGGAGCGCAACTGAGGTGGGTTTTGGCTCAAATTTGCAGCGGAATTCAGTGAGTTAAGCTAAGCTATTATGGACAATAAAGAGAAAAGTATAGGGGTATGATCTTGGAAGGTTATTAAGCTACCACAATGGCATCTAGAATATTTGTAAGTTAGATGTTCAGTTCATAAACTAAACTGGAGATTGACTGAAGCAGCATTCATCTACTTTGCAATTCCAGAGCAAGAGCAGTTCGAAGGCTAATAGCTAACTTCAAGCTCCGTCTATAGTTTATACAACAAACAATTAGCAAAAAACAAACAAACTATTCATTACCCAGTGGAGTCACCATTTTGTTTCTAGGAAAACTAGTGTCTTTTCGATCTACTAGTCCCACTAGGATTGGTAACTATCGTATAAACAAACAATAAAAGCAATTTCCGATTTCCTTTATGTATGATAGATAAGAGAGAAGCAAATGGACCAACTTGGATCTTCCACTTGACTCCTTGCTCAATTTCTCTCCCCCTTGATAGAGCTTGCAACTCCTCTCCTACTTATCCCGCTTAGTGAATACCTGTAGAGACAAAGTAACAAAACACCATCAAATCATCTCAATCTACTATATCATAAACAATGCAGAATCAGAAATATATTGAACATACTATGGAATTCACAAATAACAACATTCACAAATACACGATTGTATGGAGGAAAGCTCAAAGAACTTTATTAATAATAGAAGGGAGAACTACAACCTAGTTGTCTGATCTAGCATCATCCTCCTAGCATCAAAGCCCTCTTCACCTCATGAAAAGCAAGATCACCCAACAATACAATGCCCTTTTTTAAAGACAAACTATCAACACTTCCTTACAAATTACCAAACTTCAGCCCCTAGATCTCTCAAATGAGGGATCCATTTATAGATGTCCACAAGGGTGCGAGTCATCTCTAGATTTTTTATTAGTGTCATTCCACTTGTTATTCTTGATTCCACTTGGATATTTTTTGGATCTCTTACTCATCCCTGGGCAAATTCAAAGAGGCAAGTGTCATAGGAGAAGCTTTTGGAAGATTCCATGAGCATCCACTTAGCAAACTGTCTCGGACATTTTTTCATCCTCCCTCATCACACCCCGTAGAAGGCCTCTTCAGTATGCATTGCACCTGGCTAGTGTAGGAGTCAGTATGCATTGCAGCCTGACAATGGAACAGTTAGTATGGTCCAGTTTTGGCCAGTTCTGAGTGGTTTTTCAGGTGGAACTTTTGGGGAATGATGTAATCAGTTGACCATGATCCTTTAGGGTATAAACAATACTTTTAGGGGTTAAAGAGCCCTTGGTTTATCGACATATAAGATTGGGGTTACAATGCCCAAATATGTCTATAATAGTTTCCCCCTAAAGCATGAAGTCGTAAATATTTTGATGTCGGGTGAAATGCTTTATCATGAGGATCCGAGATATTCAAACTGGAAGGTGACTTGTATAAGATACAATACAATACATCATCATTGTATTATTTTCATGATCTAGTTGAGGTGAGAATTCCCATACTCAGCTTTATAAATTAATTTTCATGTACATATGATAGATAATGTCTGTAGTTGCAGACTGGTGATTCTTCATATGAAGAGTCATCTTCACTGGCTTAGATGACTATCTGTGCAGCATCTGTGTACATTTGATGTCTTTATATCCCTGAATATATCGCAGCCTGGATGGATGAAACTAGATCCGAGGTCTTCAAACTTGTTCAATCTTCACCCAATGTACAAGTCAATCCATGTGAAAAGATGTCCTGAAGTCGAACATGGAAAGACATCACCTGATTACTAGCTAATAATGTAAGTTGTTAACAAGTGCGAGATGAATCACTGATAATGATAATGACCCTCAAGGTACTACAGTACAATTCACATGGTGTGAATATATGATCCGATGTCGAACACCATGCAAAATCTTTCGGTCGAAGTCCATTGATGTAAACTTGTTGCCGGAAGTGAGAAACTCGCCATTGAGGCATGCAAGCTTCAAAGTACTAAAAGGGTTGTTTCTAAGTCAACTTCTTGGATAATGAGCTGACGTCGACAAGAAGTGACCCATCATAGGAGGGCCTTAATGTATCCCACATCTACGACATGAAACAAAGAAAATGATTTTCTGGAGGTGAAAACGATCTGATGATATAAGGTTCATGAATGGCAGTCATGAAAAATGGAGGCTGAAGGTATTGCTAAGTGGATGCTCATGCAATCTTCCAAAAACTTCTCCTATGACACTTGCCTCTTAGAATTTGCCCAGGGATGAGTAATAGATCCAAAAAATCTCCAAGTGGAACTAGGAACAACAAGTGGAATGACATTAATCAAAAACTGTAATATCCCATATCAGCAATATACCTCAAACACAAACAAACTCCAACTAGAGATGGACTGGGAGGGCATTTACCAGATATGTCACCTCTAGAAAGAGGATGAGATCCAGAGGCTACTTGGCCCTTTCCAGACTCTGTCTAAGAGTATAATAGAAACACACAAGTGATATAATAGCCGAGAATGCTCACAGAGATACAAGATACTATATATATCAAATAAACCATAAATAGATACACAATAAATGCAGCGAGAAATGCTAAGCCATTTTATTATACTGAGAAATAAATGAGTACAAGAGGTGATTAGGTAGATGGCACCTCGACTTGCACAAGGCAAGTGAAGGAATACTCTCAGAATGACAAGAATGGCCTCTCTACATGGATGTTGTTGATGTGCTAATACTACTGCTAGAAAACAAATGATGATTTGGGGCTGCTCCCCTCCTCGAACAAAGATAAAACTCTAGATTCGGGCTCTACTCAAGAAACCTAGAAAAGCCCAGAAAGCTTTCTTGGAATTGCCTCACACTGATCTGCATCCCAGCTGTTGGGAAACTTCTGCGCTATTGCTGTTACTAGAAATTGAATGAGGATTTGGGGCTGCTCCCCTCCTTAGAAGAGGCTAAAACTCTAGAATCAGACTGTACTAAAAAAACCCATAAAGCTTTTCTGAAATGGCCGACCCCCAAAAATCACCCCCTTGGGGTTCTGCGTAGTTCCTCAAAGACGCTGGTGAAACTGCTACTGAAATGCTGATGAAACTGCTACTAAAATGCTGATGAATCTACTACTGGAATGCCAATGGAAATACTTGGCCCGAGTAGGCACTCGAAGTCGCCCAGGGCTAAGGGTGAGATCTCTGAATGGAGAGACTTAATGCACTAAATAGTGCTGCAGACTAGCTAAATAGCCAACATGCTCTAAGTCGAAATGACTATCACAAATGCTCATAGCCAGAATGATCCAAAATGAAGGGGCTCCTCTCTATTTTATAGCCTCTACTTCTCATAATCCCTAGGCTCACCACCTCCTGCGTGATTCCCCTCTTTCCATGTGTTCTTACCCCTTATGCAGTCCCTCCATGTGTCTACGTGGGCTCCATTCTGCATCCCCCTTTGGACCCCTTGGCTCCTCCTTAAGTCACAACGTTGTGCTACTAGGAAGTGACTTTTTATTCTTAAAGTGAGTTATGTCCCCTATCCTCACTTTTTTATTTATAAATAACTATAGAAGGAAAAAATTAGGCAAAATCAAATATTCGAATTAGCCATGGCTAATTAGGAATATTACAGTATCCCCCAGAAAAATGTTGCTTGTCCTCAAGCCATTGAAGTGATGGATGCTGTAAGATCTCCTCACTCTCTCAAGTGGCATCCTCATCTGGCAAATTCTTCCACTTCACCAAGAACTCCCAGACCGTCCTGCTCTATAGCTGCCTCTCCCTGGTATCAATGATAGCCTCTGGCTGTAATACCAAATGCCCCTCGTCATCCATGGGTGGTAGCTCATCTGTCATTGTCACCTTCCCATCTAGAACCTCACATGCGAACCTGTCCTTAGAGTACTCTACTAAGAGTTGAGCCCTCCAATATATATCCAAGCTCATAAGAGACAACGTGGCTGGTCTACGTGAAAGGGCATCTGCTACCATGTTGTTCCTACCTTTAACATACTCAATGTCAAAGTCATATGCTTGGATCTTACTGATCCACTTCTACTGCCTCTCCTGTAGCTTTTTCTGCTCCAAAAAGAACTTGAGGCTATTGTGATCAGTCCTCACCCTGAACCTATTGCCTACCAAATAATGCCGGTACTTAGCCAATGCATACATGATGGCTAGCATCTCCTTGTCATATATGGAATACAACCTCTCGTGTGGAAGGAGCTTCCAACTCTCAAATGTTATCGGGTGACCTCCCTGCATCAATACTGCGCCGATCCCCTCTCCTGACGCATCACACTCCAAGACAAATGGCCACATAAAATCTGGAAAAACAAGCACTAGACAGCTACTCATAACCTCCTTGAGCTTGTCAAAGGCTTGCTACACTATATCTGACCAACTGAATGCCCCATTCTTCCTCAAATCTATCAGGGGTGCAACAAGCTGTGAGAAACCTCTAACAAACTTCTGGTAATAAGTGCAAATGCAATTGAATCCTCGAAGTTCTGTCATGTTTCTCAGCTCGGGCCATTCCTTGATGGACCTGATCTTCTCCTCATGGACCCTCACTCCATCCACCCCTATGATGTGTCCCAGATACAACATCTCCGTCAACCCAAACTCACACTTGGAGAGTTTGGCATAGAACTACTACTCCTGTAAGATATGTAGTACTGTCTCAATGTGCTAGAGATGCTCCTCCCAAGTCCTACTATAAATGAGAATATCAGCGAAGAATACCAACATAAACTTCCTCAAATGACTATGGAAGATGTGATTCATGCCGGACTGAAATGTAGCTAGTGCATTGGTTAGCCCAAAAAGCATCACCAAGAACTCAAAGTGCCCATAGTGAAACCTAAAGGAGGTCTTGAGAATATCCTGCTCCCTCACATGAATCTGATGGTACCCAGATCTCAAGTCAATCTTAGAGAAGAATCGTGCTCCCCTCAACTCGTCCATCAAATCATCGATCTTGGGTATAGGGTACCTGTTCTTTAAGGTCTTCTTGTTCAGGGCCCTGTAGTCAATGCACATCCTCAATGTATTGTCCTTCTTCTTTACCAACACCATAGAAGAAGCAAAAGGACTCGTGCTCAGTCAAATGTGCCCAAGAGCTAGCAACTCCTGGATAGCCTGCTCGATCTCGTCCCGATAGGCCTTGGGGTGCCTATAGGGGGTGGTGATCACTACCCGGATGACCTACTCAAGCTCGATAATGTGCTCAAACCCCCGGTCTAGTGGCTCTCCTAGTGGATTCTCCCCAAACACTATGGCATACCAATCAAGGATGGACTGTATCTTCGGATGTACCGTCCGCCCTATAGTCCCTGCCTATGATGCACGTAGCTCTATTGCCCACTCAATGTCTCCCTTTCGGAAGACTGCCTCCATCTGATGAGCCAAAATAGTATGAGGCGGATATGTGTGTTGTCCCCATATCTTCTCATGCCTCCCTATCTTCTCATCCACCATGGGAGGCCGTCAGGATTTGTGAGGCTGGTCTTGCAAAGGTTTGACCAGTTCAAGCCCTAACTCCTTATATCCCGACCTCATTGGGGACATGTAAAGAAAAAAAGAGGAAAAGAAGACTGCTCTGATACCACTGATCCAGACTTAAGCATCCACGCACATGGTATGAGAGCCTCCCCTGTGTTTAACACAGCTACAACCAAGCTCTTCACAGCTCAACCGGCCATAGCCCTTTTCAGGTGGGCTTGGGATTCAAGCCACTATGCCCCATTGATGTGGCCATGCCACTTGCAGCTACTCACATAGATTCAGCTCATGTCTAGTCCGAGATAGACAAGGCAACCAGCTTCATTGAGAACATCCAACATATTCACCTGTAGGTCCATGACATTATGGAGAAATCAAATTCCAAGTACAAGCAGCGACATGATCAACATCGGGTGCCACACAAGTTTCAGGTGGGCGACAAAGTCTAGTTGCATTTGCAAAAGGAATGCCTTATTGGAGCCTATCAGAAACTGAGACCACTCCGATATGGTCCCTATGCCATTACTAAGGTAGTAGGAGACAATGAATTTGAGCTCAACATTCCCCCATTCCTTGGCCTGCACCCAGTGTTCAATGTGGATCGCCTTCGGCCATACTTTCCACCATTACAAAATATCTCACACCCATAGAATTAAATCCAGATTGCATGGAACAAGCTGCAACTGATCAGATCATGGACACATAGATCAAGAACACTTGCCAACAGAATATCCAACTGTATCGAGTTGTCAAAGCAGGCCAACTCCTTCACCAAGACAAGTGGCTCACTAGGGACCAAGTTTAGCAAAAGTTTCCTCATCTCATGGAGGAACTCAACGCAATGGGGACCATTGCTTCCTAAGGGGGGAGGAATGATCCAGGTGGATCTTGGTGGCC
>Ga0181464_1000868_pt2 | contig 12991 bp, 10 predicted proteins | sample InSIn2gowninarea_FD_119074 | JGI IMG/M metagenome (GOLD analysis project Ga0181464, IMG submission 119074) | Clean room microbial communities from NASA Spacecraft Assembly Facility at Jet Propulsion Laboratory, Pasadena, California, USA -... ...
GCGATATAACATAGTACTTAGGATAGCAGGTGGGTTGAATCACTTTCGATGCTTCAGAGGGGAAATATCAATGGAAGACAAACGTGATATACCTGCGTATAGGCACATGTTCGTCTTTCGACCACGACCAGCCTCAATGGAAGAAAACTGCAAGACGACATACCAAGCAGAAAGAAACGAAGTGCTGAGACGCAGGCAAGCGTAACCATTTTGTCCAGGCTTAACACAATCAAGCACTGCAGGCACAGTCGTGGTGATTTTACTTGTAGCAGTTTCAAGGGTGAGAGTGATCGTCATACGGTGATCAAGCTCGTTTGCTTGCTTTTCCGCATGCATTTCAGCATTTAACATTTAACATTTCACACGTGACTTTCACATGCTTGTAGATTGAGCCAAGACCAGGAGCAAGTGAGGTATTGTGTGTACGGTACTCTGTAAGGTGGACGGCTTTCTTGATATTTTATTTACTGTAGACAGGTTATCAATGGAAACAATTGTAGTGGCCAACCCACAGACTTGGCTACCATGCCGACTGTCCAACGATGAAGTCATGGTGGTGCCGGAAGTAATTCATAATGAGCTGATGAGCACACGACAGCGCGCATGCTCGTGTGCGTGGTAACGCAGAGAGGAGTTTTGAGGAGGTGAAAGTTGCAGGCGCTTTGCGTCACTCTAGCGTGTTCCGAGCCACTTGCGCACTCCCGTTTGCTGTTTCCACACGAACCAGGTTTCTGCTGCTTTTTTCCCAAACAACCAAGTTGAGAACAATCTGGTCGTTCCATCTTGCAGTCTTCCTGTTTCCAGCACAAAGTTCTTTTACCTACCGCAGAGTTGGTATTTTACTTATTGGAAAACCATCCATTGCATCTCTCAAAACTCTCTGTCTTCTTTACCAAGGGAGTCTTACTTACATCACACCACAAAATCCCATTCACCATGGCATCTTTCCAAGACCTCAACCCCAGAATTGATCCTGGTATGCAGCAGCAGGCCAGGTACAATACTGCCTCACTCGAAGACGATGCCAGATATGGTACTGCCTCGCTCCAAGATTCTGCTAGACACAATACTGCCTCGCTCCAAGATGATGTCAGAAACAACGCTGCTTCGCTCCAAGATGGTGCCAGATACAATTCTGCCTCACTCCAGGACAGTGCCAGATACAATACTGCCTCAGCCCAAGACAAATTCAATCCTAGCAGTGCCACAGTTGCAGACGACACCATTGCTTCAGCTCAAGATCAGGCAGCCAATCTTGCAAGCACCGTGACAGCCAGTAAGGTGTGTACTCATGATATCTGATTGCCGTGATCTTACACTGACCTTTTCTCAGTACTACCGCATCCAATTAGTGGTGATGACAATTGACCATAGCCAGACGCAGCCCAAGCCTACAACAATGTCGCGAACTCTCAATTGGCTCAGGACCTTGCCAACGGGTAAACACTGATACATAGCAAAATGAGGATTAGACTGACAATTTCTCAGACCTGCCGCCACTAGCATTAAGAACCAGGCAAATGCCACTGGTGACGAATTCGCAAATTTGGCCAATTCTCGTCGGGTTCCAAACTACAGAGCTGCAAACAACACCACTTTGACCCGTACGAAAGTTCCACAGCTTGTCTCGCTCTCATCTGACAATTGTATAGACTACCACAGCTTTTTTTGGAACCTCTTCAGCTGGAAGAACCCAAGTACGTAATATCAAACCTCCAACACAAGGCCAATGGCTAACCATTTGCAGGAGCTACTGGCATCACGTTCGCTGGAGTTATTACCTTCATCTTCGCCTGCCGGTATCTCCCAATTATCCAACTGTTCCTCAAAGGTCTCTGGACTGTTCTTGGAGGTAAGATACGACCAGCCTTATCCGTTCAAAGCCAGAGGAGCTAACACGCTATAGTTGTCACCCTCGCCGAAACTGCGGCCAAATACACAATTGGTTCCAGTGTTGCAAGCTCCGTTCGACCAAGAAGATACTACAAAATTCCCAAGGAGACACTTGAGTCAACTCTAGATGACGCTGAGCAATTTATCAACTTCTTCGTCATCGAGATTCAGAGAATAGTATTCGCTGAGAACATCCCAATCACCGCAGGTGTAAGTCACACTCAGCCAAAGACTTGGGTCTTTTCTAACAACTACAGGCTTTCGTGACTGCCTTGGCCAGCTACTACCTCATCAAGCTCCTTCCCGCCTGGGGCTTCGCTCTTTTCGCAACTTCGGTCGTCTTTCTTACTCCTCTGGTCTACGTCTCCAACAAGGAACTCATCGACTCTCAAATTCAACACGCTTCAGAAGTCGTTAGCGAGCAGACAACTCAACTCAAGCAGATCACAACCGAGCAAACCAGCAAAGGCCTTGAGAGCGTCAAGCAATACACTGGTGACTATACCGCAATGGCGTCCGAGTACATTGGAAAGAGCAGACAAAAGATTCCAGGCCTAGCCAACGAGACTCAGTCGGACCTCAACACCAAGTCAGACATCACCACCAAATCGGGTATTAACACTGCAAACTTCCCAGAGGCACCGAGAAACGATGTCTCTGGAACCTCGACAAACCCGTTCTCCAGTGTGCCAAGAAACGAATTCTCAAGTGTGCCAAGAAATGATTTCTCAGGAACCTCGACCAACGAGTTCTCAAGTGTGCCAAGAAGTGATTTCCCGGCAGTCCCAAGAAACGAGTTTGCCGCCGCCCCAAGAGATGAGTTCGCAGGTCTACCAAGAAATGACTTCTCTTCCTCTGTCGAGCACACCAAGCCCGTTGTGTACTCCACAGCTGAGGGTGGTGTGATCGCTAGTTCAGCTATCTAAATTGTGGAAAGATTGGTGCACCGAGCAGCCTAGTATCGAATCCAAGCGTGACTACGGTACCGCTTGTTGCGATCGACTGGGGTAGTTGGTGAACAATTGCCGACTGGCTCGGTTGATATGGCTATGAAGTATGACGCAGCAACGGTAACGATAACGATGACAGCTATCGAGTATGGTATATCATCGAGTACGACAATGTATGTGATGGGTGGCGGACAGCAAAAAGGACGCTGCAGAGAACAAGCAGCATTGAGAATGATTTTAATTGACAAAAAATTATGTATGCGCAAGCAGGCTTACGTATGGCTTAAGCAAGCAATGAAGTGCTGGTGCTGCACCTAGCGGCTACTCAAGGGCTGTTATATAGACATGGTTGAGCAATGACAACTCTTTGCAACCATATATCTGTCCTTTATGCCTTCCTTCGAATGTGTACCTTTAGGCCTGCTTTGATATCCTCATTAGCTGCCCTGGGTTGGAGTAAGTGTGGACAATCCGTCCAATTAATTCGACAAATTGAATCAAAAGCTGGAAGTCAGCGTGATGTCTTGTCAGAAGGGCATCAACACAACTCGAGCTAAAGTAGCCCAAAAATTACTCAAGCCAGAACAATGGGAGAAGTGCTTGTTGAGTAGAATTAAACATTAAGATCCATTGTAAGGATAAGTATCACACAACCAATGCTATGTAACATTCTGGGTATCTGTAAACAAGACATTCCAACCATTCCAAACTCCACGCATGTGCTATCCTGCTGCCTTTCCAACACAAAGCTCATTCAACACTGCATCATCGTAACACCAAAACACCAACGCTGTTTCTTAAATTTCATTTATGGCTTTGCCTTCCTACGAATCTGCCAACATTTCCTCTCCTGTTTCCGCTTCATTCATCCTCTGAATACCCTCCTTCTTCCTTCCAAACCTAATCTCTGGGAGTTTGAGAGCCAGAGAACTGAGAACAACGCTGACGCTGCTGCCTGCCATGGCTGCTGCGGCCCAGACGGGGCTAAGACGCCATTGGGCAATGGGAAAGAATACACCCGCTGCAACGGGGATGAGGGCAACGTTGTAGATCGCTGACCAGGCGAAGTTGAGTTTCACCCTTAGAAACACACGTTTGGCGAGACGGACGAGGTGCAGGATTGTTGTGAGGTTTGAGTTTAGCAGGATGAACGAGGCGGATGTGATGGCGACGTCAGAGCCGGAGGAGAGGGCAATGCTCACGTCGGCGGCTGTAAGCGCTGGAGTGTCGTTAGTGCCGTCACCAACGAAAGCGATTTTTCTGAGTTTATTGGCAGGACCTGAGTTCTTGAGTTCGTTGATATAGGCGGCTTTTCCTTGCGGAAGGACACCAGCGCGGACTTTGGATACTGGGATGTCGAGCTGGGAAGCGATGGCGCGGGCGGTGGTGGGATTGTCGCCTGTGCACATGTGGACCTCTATATTTTGGGCGCGGAGAGACTGAAGGACGGACACGGCCTCTGGACGCAGTGGATCAGTTATTGCAAACACTGCGATGGGCGTGAAAGGTGTTGCTTCGTCAGCGGAAGCGGTACGTAAGGCAAAGATGGCAGTTGAACAGCCAGTTCCTTGAAAGCGGCCGAGGGTTGTGGTAAGGTAATCGTTCAAAATCCGCTGCTGTGACTGGTTGGTGTCTTCTTGAGGAGAAGAGTTTGGTGGAGAGTTCGAGGCATCAATGCCAAGGGTGGTAAGGAGACGTTCGTTTCCTATCGCTGCTTCATAGCATGTTGGCTTTCCCGAAATTGCGTTATGGACTTCAAAAGTGCCTGTCATACCCTGACCAGGAACTTCCTTGATCTCCTCATTGGTGATGACGATGCGGTCTTGGTTTGACATGCTTTCATGACAGAATTTAAGAATGGCTTTGGCGATGGGATGGGTGCAATTTTCTTCGAGAGCCTTGGCGACGTGTAGGACAAGCTGGAGTTGTTGGGTTTCATCCTTCTGGTCAAGCATTTGTACATCTGTAACTCGCATTTGGCCTTCTGTCAACGTGCCTGTCTTATCGAAGACAATGGCATCGAGATTGGAGGCTTCCTGAAAAGCTTCACCGCCACCTTGCACTAAGATACCGGCTTTGGCAGCAAGACCTCCGCCAACGAATAGTGCAGTAGGTGCGGCAAGTCCAAGTCCACAGGGGCAGGCCACTACAAAGACCGCAATCGCAAATTCCACCGACCAGAAAGCCCAACCACCTCGATCTACGTCCAGCCAGCTCCGAGGTAGCACTGCTGATTGACCTAGTACGAGCCAGACAATCCATGTGGTTATAGCCAAGACTGTAATGACAGGCGTGAAGTAGCTGGTGAACGTGTCCGCGATGCGCTCAACCGGCGCTCTCTTCGCTTGACCGTCTCGAACCACAGCGATAATTTGATCCAGCATTGACTTGCCGCCTAGCTCCTTCACAGCAATTCGAACTGGGTCTGACTTATTGACAGATCCAGTCAAGATCGTGTCGCCTCGCACTTTCCTCGCCAGCTTTGGTTCTCCGGTCAAGGAACTCTCATCAAAAAGGAAGGTACCGTCCTGATCAACGATTCCATCGGTAGGCGGTGAATTTCCATAAGGAATACTAACGATGTCCCCAATCTCAAGAAGGTCGACTGGTACTTTCCTGATTTGTGGTTTCATATCTTGTTCCCCGGACTCCTCACCCATATCAACCAGAAGAGCTTCACTCGGTCGTAGCTTCCCAAGCATTGCAACTGCATCGCCGGTTTTCGACTTGCTGTATGCTTGCAAGAATTTGCCACAGAGGATGAATAAGACCAAAAAGGTAACGGTATCGAAATACGTGATCGAGCGCCTCGATGTCATTCCCATCTGACTATCACCAGTTGGCCTGGAGGTCAGAGCTTGCATGATGAGGATTGCGAGAGATGAGAAGTATGCAACAGATGTTCCAGCACTGATCAGTAAGTTCATGCTACCGAAGCGATAGAGCCTCCGCAAGACCGGTACTTTGCTTCTGGGTCGCCAGAGGGACCAGATTTCTCTGAACGCTCGGGTGTGGAAGATACTTGCGCCATAGAACATGACGGGAGTTGTGAGGATGAGCATGGCCCAGTCCATTCTCATCGCGTTGCCTGTCCATAACGACTCCTCAAACCACAATCTTGTCGGATTCGTTTCTGAGACAAGACTCATGTAGACAATGCCAATGACAAAACTTGGTACAGCTGCGGCCAATGTGAAGAGGAGATGACGGAGAACTCGACTGCTTTCCTTTCGTTGAACAGTTCGAGACCTTTCTTCCATGCTAGGTGGATGGTAGACCAAGGCACCGATTTCTGGATCAGCAGACTCGATTGCGTATTTCACTTTCCGAATGTTGAGCTCTGGAGTTGGCTTGTACTCGACGGTGAGCCGTGGTGTCTTGAGCGACACTGCTGACACCACACGCACTGCATCGCCGAAGGCCTCATCGACTTTGCTTGTAATCTTTCCAGGACACAATGAACAATGCATGCCCTTTACTTCGAATTCGACGGTCCGGAACGGTGTTTCGTCAACTTCATTCTTGGCCGTTTTCGAAAGTTCTATCACCGAGGCACCAAGCCCCAAATCGTCGATTGCCTCGATGACCTTTTCGATGGAAGTTTGGTTTGTAAAGTGCACGGTAGCACAGTTACCCAACAAGTCAACGTTAACAGATGTAATGCCGTGCACCTCTTCCAAGCCTCTGGAAACTGCAGCCACGCATACTCCACAGGTCATACCTTCGATGCTTATGAGGGCTTTAGACGTCTGGTCCAGGTCATCATTATCGGTAACGAGGACAACCTCATCTAAGGAAGCATTGAATCCAATGTCATCTATGGCCTCGACAACCTGTTGAGCTGTGGCTTTTTCGCCGCGGAACGTGATCTTGGCATTATTGGACAATAGATTGACCTGGATATCCTCAATGTATTCGACCCGGCGTAGCTGAGTCGTGATCCCGTTCGTGCAGGCAGCACAAGTCATGCCCGCAATGGATATGGTGGCGACATATCGGCTTGTGCCTTCGCTAGGCGTGACTGGAGTTTGTGAATCTGTTGTGATTGGAGTTTGTGAATCTGTCTCTTTTGCTTCTTCAACCAACGTCGGCAAACCTTTCTCGAGTTGTGAAGGTTCATTAGTAGGATGACTCCGTTTCCGCTTAAAACTGATACTCGACAAGGTACGCGAAATTAGGCCTGGTTGTGGAGGCGTCAAGTTTGCTTGACAAGCTCCACAGTTCGCAAGATGCTTTCTTTGATCTTTACTCATGAAGATTGGCAACCCGGAATGCTCTTTAAACTCATCCAGCTTGCTGGAGACATCATTACTGCTGATGATCCGACCTGCCGAGTCTTTGGTAGTAAAGTGGTGTACCTCAAAGGCGGCGTTGAGAAGAACATCAGCGATGGTAGAGGCAAGGCCTGGTGCATGTTGGACAAAAACTGTTTGGCCTAAAAGATTGACGTCCAAAGCATGTATGTCAGGCAATGGCAACACGGTATCATGTATGTGTGTTACACAGGAGGTACAGTGTATGTTTGTGACAAATAGTATTGTGGTCAACACATCCTCCGGTGGTGGTTTAGGTGATTTAGATGGTTTAGGTGGTCGAACAGCGGCGAGTGCCTTGGGCGAAAAGAATGCCATGCTAGGAACCGTTATTCGTGTCATGTTGGAATCTGCTTGAAATTTGGTTGCATGGGACAGCTTTTCATGGGCAAGTTGAATGTCACGCAAGGACAATATCTCAATAGTGATATGAGGCAAGTAGTAATGGGCAGGGAAGGTAATGATGGGGAGAGGCTTTGTCCAGCACAGGCACTCATCAGCACAGTCAGTAATGAATACGAAGTAAAATCGCGGGAAGAAGACAGAAGATGGCAAAAGGCAACATGACTTATATTTTGCGACATTATCGCGTGAAAGAGGTTGCCCTGTAGTTAGTCACGACGGACAAAATGAGTTCGATGGTGGTTGAAGATGATCAGGAACCAAGAGATGTGAGAGGTTGTTTCAGGGCAGTGACCACCGACGAATTGCGTGGTTTGTGCGTAATCTCCACTTTTTGGAAAGGCCAGTGGCAATAGGCGATGCTTGTTCCCCCCGGCGTGCTCCAAACCGAACATCAAGCAACCTTGAAGCCTTATTAGAAGCTTGGCAAGGCAAGGAGCGCGATCTGAAACGGGTCACGTGAACCCGGGAGTTTGACCTTTACTGTGCCTTCCTGTCCAATCACGCCTTCGTCGAGAATATCGGCCTGTTGTCACATCAGCATGAACCTTCCGTTGCGTAACCGCAAGGGCCGCGTTTGGTTCCGCAGTATATTTGTAATTGGGTTGAGAGGCTAGCACGGTCTTTTCGACTCCCACCCCTCCGAACGTGGTGCGTCTACAATTGGCGGCACCGGAAAGTCCCAAGGCTTGTTTCATATAGACCGTGTCCGCAGCTGCACAAGAGGGCCGAACCCCAAGGTTACATGATGGAATTGCCGATCTCCGCACAAGGTATTCAACCGGGGGAGGAGAAGAAACCACAATCGATGCCCCGACGAGGATCATTTCAAGAAGAGACTGCTTGTGACGATTCATTGCGGAAAGTTTATTCCGTGGAAAGGTTGGCGACCCCAGCCGGGATCGTTCAAGAGCTGAGCAGCAATGCCATCAAAACGAATCAAGCACATGTCGACGCCCTGCAGCCTATAGACATCGACGACGATGACATGCTCACAGATCATGACCCTGGCTTCACTAAATCATCTTCCAATTCACGTCGAGAGTCCCTCATCCAATCGTCCACAGCCGACCCGCACATAGCGAACGTCCGGTCTCCAGCTTCCGAAGAATCAATCATCGAAGTCCATCAAAGTGCATATCAACTACCACCAGATCCCTCAGCTAGGCCAAACGCCAAGCTAAAGAACAAATATGTTATGTCCGATGGAACTGTCGTTAATGGTAAAGGCTTAGGACGTGGTCGTCCTGGCATTAAGCGGGGTGCTCGGAAATCTACCCTCTCAATTGAAGCCACTGAAGATAATAGTAGTGGTAGTGGTAGTGCTGCAGCTGTGTCGACACCTTCGCCAGGAGTGAAGGCGCTCACAGACTCTGGGAAGAGGAAGCGTGCAAACTCCGATGTTACATTTGACAAGGAGGAAGACAATTCGGACGCTTTCTCAAGAGATTCCACTCCTGAGTACAACCCTACCTCTACGCAAACTCGATCAGGTCGCCAGAGTCAAAGACCTGCTCCGATCATTACACCTACAGCTGCAGCACCAACTCCTGCTCCGAAGAGGCCCATAATTACGCATTCCATCTCAAGTCCGTCGATCAAAAAACATCCAAAGATCAAGGCCAAGGTATATCGGGGCAAGGAACAATTCGCCCTCTGTGAACACTGTTTGAGAGGTAATGGTCCGCCAGGAAATGCCATTGTCTTCTGCGATGCCTGCAATAAATGCTGGCACCAACGTTGCCATGACCCAAAAATTCCAAGACATGTCGTTGCAGATACTAAAGCTGAATGGTTTTGTGCCGATTGCGACAGAATTCTGCATGGAAAGAAGAAGAACAAGTCAGTGCAGAAGGCACCAGCTCAGCCAGCAATCCAACCAGTGGCGCCGGTTGTGCCTCCCAGGATTGCTCTTCCCGAGAAAACTCTTACTTTCGGACCACCCATTACGGCAGCTGGGAATCTCACATTAGCCCAACAGAAGCAATACTTGCAATCACTTCCGAAAGAAAAACTGATCGAGATTGTACTAAAGGCAGCAGAACTCGCACCACTCCTTCCAATAATGGAAACCCCAATCATCTCGAGGCCATTTATACTTGAACCACAGCCTACTCAAACACCACTCCCACCACCCCCACAACCACACCTACATCCCGGACTTGCACGTCCTTCTGGTCCACCCCAGCCTGTCCCGCAATTCACTTCGACCTACAAAACCCCGATCGATGAAGTTCCCCTATTCTCACACCCAACAGCATCAGTTCCATCGAAACCATACACTGCCAATCCACACGCAGATCCAAACGACGACGAAGGTTACTACGACGATTTTGACGAGCATGGCGCGCTGTATCCGAAACCCGGTGAAGGAGCGTACAATCTCGCATTACCGCCCGAGAGTGTGGATCTAGGGATGATGCTGGAAGGACCTGACTCTACCGCTTTCAGTCATTGGGTCAAGGCGTCGGGGACGGAATTGAGAAAGACTGTTGAGAATGCTTGGTAATTCAGCAGGTTGAAGACTGGGAAGCTGGGATGTGATTATCACGGAAGCGGGATGTATATCGACGTCCGTATACCGCGTGTTAGAGATCAAGGCAAATTATATCCTATATAGATCAACAATGACTACATACGCATATAAGTACTCATCTAAAGTCTCGCCCTTCCCTCCCCCTTCCCCTCCAAATCAAAACCGAAATCAATATCAAGCAACCCCTCCATCAACCCTTTCCACTCCCTCGCCCTGTTTCCATCGATCGCATTCGCATCAAACGCAACCCCAAACCCAAAACGATCCTTATTCCCAATCGCACCCACCAAAAACTCTCCATCCCTAGGCCTGACCGTACTAGCCAAACCCCTGAAATCAGCTAACATATCCCTGTTTCCCGTGAGCGATTGGTCCAAATCGACGTGTAGTTCCGCGAGGACAGCCGTCTGGTCGCCGACGGAACTGATGCCGCATGTTGACGCGGTAGGACTCGTGCGCGCAGGATAAGACCCTTGGATGTTCAGATGTGTTTTTTGTGACTCTAGAGCACGGGATTCCATGCGTTCTGTTGTGGAGCAGAAGAGGGATGGTATGAGCTGGCTAGGACTACGGGAGCCGAGGTGTATTTCTTCGCTTAGTGTGCGTTTACGTTTCTGGTACTGCCGTAGTTGGCGGTGTGCGAGTTTGCCGAGGAGTTTGAAGCGTGTTTGGAAGGAGAGGTTGGAGGGGAGGAAAGGAAGTGTTACGCCGTCGCTGAAGGCGAGCATGCAGGAGTTTTCTTTGCCTGTTGTGGGCTCGCCGGAGAAGAAGGGGCGGGGGTTGACGGGGAAGGAGCCTACGAAGGGGAGGCGGGCGGAGAGTGGGATGTCTGGGTGGTGCCGTTCGTGGAGGGTCATCATAACTATGGCGACGAGGGTGAAGCAGCCGCTGCCTATGCTTATGCCGGCGTTGCGGCAGAGGGTGCGCATGTTTTGGGCTGAGCGGCCGGTTAGGTCGGCGGATATGTGGCCTGCGTTGAGGGGTGGGGTGATTGTGTAGTCAAGGCTGGCGACCTGGGCCGGTAACAGCTGGCCTAGCAGCTGCTGGTCTGGGTTATGCCTTGGGACGAAACCAGAATCGGACACAACCACGGCAGGCACAGAGACCTGTTGGAGGACTTTTCGGTAACGGAGGTGGTGGCGGTCCGAGTAATTGGGGATCAGGATCATCTGGATCATCTCAGCCTAGCTTTTCAAGTAGTCGATACGAGAGTACAGGATTTGGAGGTACAAGCCGGCGATGACATATCAGAATGAGCAATGAAGGATGTTATATGAGACACGCTGTCCGGTATTTGCTACGGGGAATGCTGTAGAGATTTGGTTGGCATCTATCAGAAGCTGAAATATACCTAGTGATGCTGTAAGTGGCAACATTGAAGCCTTCGAAAACCTGGATTGTACCCAAGTGTCCTTGACAGCAATCTCCGGTGCACTTTGTGCATTTCGTTCACCCAAATGTGACGGGTCACATACTTAGATATCTACACGTTTTGGACCAACGACTAAAGGCTTGGACAGCAGCTGCCTAAATCTCGATACACTGTTCAACCAAAACCGTCGGTAGGACGTCTTCGCTGGACCACGGAGTAATTGCAATATAACACAGAGTACGTGCGTAGTAATTGTTGGTGGTTGACAAGGCAATGTTAGAACTTTCACCGCCGGGAGGATTGTCTATTGGACCACAAACCTCGGCACGAAGCGCTGCATCCTTTACATCACGAACGAGCTACATGTTCGCCACGAGTACAGAGGTAAGATGGCGAGCGACAAAAAACCCAAAAGCTTTCGTAGCTATTGTCAGCCACAATACTGGCTGAAACTGGAGAATCGACCATACTAGTGCACTCTACATTTTGAGATTTCGCTCGCTGTTCCACTCACGAGACTGAACCTGAAGCTGGACCGTCTGCTTGAAGTGCTGGTATGATGACTTCAGACATTCAGCCACCGCTGCACTGGCTGGAGCTACAAGAACCGGGACGGTACATATGGCAGAACCTACAGGACCAGTGTTCCAATCGGGAGCAAGGAGTGTACTACAGGAGAATGGGTGTAGTGGAAAACCTTTTCGATAATGATGGAACTGTTACTTGCGGCCGAGCCGACCTACACCAGAACTATCGCATGGAGGTCAAAACCACCCTTCCGGATGACCAGCTTCGAGAAAGACTCGTTCTAGCATGGACCTTAATGCGCCATAGCCATGTTCTGCTCAGCTGCCAGTCCAGAAACTTGCATGATTTGGTTCCAAGCCATGAGAGTGCAAGGTGGACAGATCAGTGCTTCGTGTACAGATGGCCCAGTTCAACGGTAGATGCTATAGAGGAGACTCGCTTTCAAATGCGCTTTGTGGCAGACGAGTATCCCGATGTCAATCCTCAAGAATTCTTCCACCATATTATGAACACAGCAAGAGCAATTGATTCCCATCAAGCCCTTTCTAAACTCTACATCATGCCGTTCCAGCGAACAGATCAAGGAACAATCCTCTTACATTTCATTCCTGTCCTTGCCCATCAAATTACCGATGGCCTAACGACGTTTAGGTGGACCAATCACTTCTCACAAATCCTCAACTTCGACGAACCTCAACTACTCACTGCCCTCAATGCACTCTTCACAAATGAAAGTTCACTACTCCAGCGTCTACCACCAGCTCAAGAAGCACTCTACCCACTCCGCTCCCACAATCCCGCCCGGGAACGATGGCACTGGCTCCTCACCCGTATCCTCCGACATGTCCGCAACCCACCACCAGCAGCTTTCCAGAACCCACTCCGCCGTCCCCAAGCGCTCTCAAAAGCAACAACCTTCCCACCAACATACGCCAAAATCCTAGACTACACAATCACCCCACCCCTCAACGCAGGCCACATATCCGCCGACCTAACC
>Ga0181464_1001156_pt1 | contig 12973 bp, 13 predicted proteins | sample InSIn2gowninarea_FD_119074 | JGI IMG/M metagenome (GOLD analysis project Ga0181464, IMG submission 119074) | Clean room microbial communities from NASA Spacecraft Assembly Facility at Jet Propulsion Laboratory, Pasadena, California, USA -... ...
TGAGCTTGGTAGTGTAGGAGTAATGACAGCCGAGGATGATATGGTAAGCCTTGCTCCCCTCGGTCTTCCAAAGAGCTAGAATAGCTACAAGGACTCAGTGAATGGAAGAGAGAAACTGTTGGATTGGGAATGACTGTGGTTGGATCTGATGCAGGAGGAGATCAGGAGGTGCAATAGAGATGGTTCTTCATCTAAGCATGATAATGAATAAAATCTAGCCTTATCAATTAAGGCAAGGAAAGGGAAAGGGAAGGCTTCCCATTCCAATTCAAGTCCTTCCCATGGTGGGAAGAAGATTGACAAATATAAAGTGAGATGCTTTAATTGTCATGAGGTGGGCCATTATGCTACTAATTGTCTATTGAAGAAATCAAAGAAGGGATCCTCAAAAGGATCAGAAGGTGAGGCACTGGCCTCTTAGTTCACATTGGATTTTACCCTCATCGCATGCATGGTTTCATCAATGGTGGGTTGTGTTTGGTACCTGGACAGTGGAGCCTCATTCCGCATGACTGGAGATAAGGGTTTATTCAGTACCTTGGAGGAGAAATACCTCAAGATGCACATAGAGATGGTAGATGATGGAAAGTACCATGTTTCAGGTGAAGGCACAGTTGTTTTTTAGAGGGAGCATGGAGTTCCTCTCACCCTGACTAATGTAAAGTATGTGCCTGGACTGAAGAAGAACTTGGTATCAGTCATGATGTTGGAAGAAAAAGGCTATGATGTTGTCTTCAGTAAAGAAAAGGAATTTTTGAGACTTACATCCATGGGTCAGACCAAGAGGATTGGGATTCGAGTGAAGAATCTCTACAAGCTGGAGGTAGATGACTATGTTGCATTGAGTTCGAAAGAAGAATTAGTGCAAATCCAAGACATTGGCGAGTTATGACATAGACGGTTGGGCCACATGCATCATGGGGCCTTGAAGATAATGCAGCAGATTCCTACCGGACTTCCCAAAGGTAAACTTGAGCAAGGACAAATGCAAAGGTTGTACCATGGGAAAGTATGCGAAGTCTTCCTTTCATGGTCGAGATAGTCGATTTGAAGCAATCTTGGAGTGAGTTCATACAAATCTGTGTGGACCATTCTCGACAACCTCCACCACGAAACAAAGGTATTATGTGATTTTCATTAATGATTTTTCTCATAAATGTTGGATCTATTTCATGCAGAAGAAGGATCAAAGCTTCTCAAGATTTTGTGAGTTCAAAGATTTGGTTGAGAAAGAATCAGTGGAGAAGATCGGGTTCTTGAGAAGTGACAATGGTGGAGAGTATGTCTCTCAAGAGTTTAAGGACTTATGTGCAGTGGAAGGAATTAAATGGGAGTTGACGACACCTCATAACCCACAACAAAATGGGGTGTCTGAGAGGAAGAATAGAATGATTGTGGGGGCATATCGGGCAATGCTGCATGACCAAGGCCTACCACTTCACTTGTGGGTTGAGGCATGCAACACTATAGTCTATTTGCAAAATAGAAGCCCGCATCGCATTATTGGGATGAAGACACCAGAGTAAGCTTTCTCTAGGAAGAGACCAGATGTGGGTCACTTCTAGATCTTTGGCTCATCAGTATATTTCCATGCGACCAAGGATGGCCAAAAGAATCTCTAGTCGACAGTTGAGTTGGGAATACTTGTGGGGTACACTTATACACCTCACAACTATCAAGTGTACTTGCCTACCAATCAGAGGATACTGGTTCACAGAGATCTTAAGTTTTATGAGAAGAAGGCCATGCGATTTTCCCTTGAGAGGGACCTCCAACTATAGGCTGTGGAGGAACTTTTGGTTCCTTAGGAGGAGGAGCCTCAGACTGATGCAGAGCATCCACATGCAAAGATTCTAGGAGTGGAAACATCCACTCAAGCAGAGTCTTCTAGAGATGGGCGGAAGCACACAAGAGAAGCTGATAGATTATTGTTAGCTATGAGAGAGAATGTAGGAGAGCCATCTTCTCATCACAGACAAAGGAGGTCACCTGATAGGTACACTAGATACATGGCCCTTGTTAGGTAATGTGTTGAGACTGAACCATATTCCTTTGAGGAAGCAGTGCAGCAGCCAATTTGGGTTGGTTATGGTGAAGGAGTATGACTCCATAGTTCGGGACAATGTTTGGGATGTGGTTCCAAGATCGAAGAACAAGTCAGTTGTGAGTTCCCATTAGCTTTACAAGGTAAAACAAGCTGCTGATGGTAGTGTGGAGAAACATAGGGCAATGTTTGTTGCCCATGGTCTCTCATAGGTCGAGGGGATCAACTGTGATGAGAATTTTTCTCTTGTAGCAAGGTCTTCATCTATCAAATCGATGTTGGAACTATCATCACATATGGGTTGGAAGATCCATCAGATGGATGTGAAGACTACATTCCTCAATGGCAAGATTGAGGAAGAGGTGTACATAGAGCAGCCGGAAGGTTTTGAGACCTTCGATCGTGATTTGCATGTGTGCTGACTCAAGAGAGCTTTGTACGGGCTGAAGCAAGCATCTCGTGCTTGGTACACTAGGATCGACAACTACTTCTTGGGGTGGGCTTCACAAAGAGTGAAGCGAATGCGAATGTGTACCACATCATGGTAGAAGGTAAGTAGTTGATCATTTTTCTTTATGTTGATGATCTCATATTGACAGTTGAGGGTCAGTTGATCATGTCTTGCAAGGAGGACCTTGTAGGAGAATTTGAGATGAAAGACATGGGTCTCATGCACTACTTCCTTAACATGGAAGTGTGGCAGAAGGATTTGGAGTTATTTGTGTCTCAAGGCAAGTATGCCAATGAGATACTCAGGAGATTCCGCATGGAGAAGTACAAGCCCATGCATACTCCTCTATCAGGTAACTAGAGGAAGGAGGATGCTACTTCAGGAGTAGTAGATGCTACTATGTATCAGCAGCTTGTGGGTTCACTGATGTATTTAGTGAACATACGACCAAATTTGTGCTATGTGGTGAACCAGCTGAGTCAAGCTATGGTTCAGCCTACCAAGATGTTTTGGAAGGCATTTAAGCATGTTTTGAGATACCTCAGAGGCACATCTCAATATGGATTATGGTACAAACAGATAGAGGAAGTGAAGCTACAAGGCTCCACAGATGCAAATCGGGCATGGAGTCCATCAGATTGGAAGAGAACATCTGGAGGATTTTTCAACCTTGGGTCAGCTACAGTTTCTTAGTACAACAGGAAATAGCTCAGCTCAGCAGAGGCTGAATACATGGCTATGATTAAGGTAGCATGTGAGGCCATTTGGATGTGGACAATTCTAATTGGTTTGTTTGATCAGAGGATGGATCCCACTATGATCTATTGTGATAATCAGAGTTGTATCAAACTCTTTGAGAATCCAGTACTTCATGACAGGTCCAAGCACATTGACATTTGGTATCATCATATCAAAGACTCTTTGGCGAGGAGGATCATGTTGTTGAAGTATATTTCGACCGAGGAGAAAGATGCTGACATTTTGACTAAGGCATTGTCAAAGTGTAAATTTGAGTTCCATAGAGACAGGATCGGGGTAGCAGATAATCCCTTTTTTGTTGAGAGGGAGTGTTGAAAAGTGGCAACAAAAATATTCCAATTTTTATTTTTCCTTGAATTAAAATTGAGAATTAAAATTTGAATTTAGTCTCACCAGTTGTTTGAAAAATAATTAATTAATTTATCTTGAGTTAATTAGTTGGAGAAATTCAAACACGAAGTCTTTGTGATGTCATGCAACATTTATCCCTTTGATTGAGGAAGTTATCCCTTAATTAAGGAGATAAGGATGAGTTGTATTTGAGTTGTAATTAGTTAGCTCAATTAACTGAGTTAAGTCTAGTTAAATTAGTTCCAAACAGTTTGAGGAACTAATTGTGAGTTTAGTTAGTTAATGCATGCATGGATGAAACTAGTGTACTCCAGATAACTAAATATTCTCTCATAAATAACTCATGCATGTCAGTGCAGAAGAAGGCCCGGTTGAGATTAAAGGCAGGGACAATGTACTATCAGTTGCAAGAATTTTCCTATAATAAAATCTCTTTCATGTAGAAGGAATTCATTCCTTTATACTTGTGCAGTTTTATAGTGTGTTGGAGCAGTGTGTGTGATTAGTGTCACACAAGGTTACATCTGGAACACCTAGGGAAAATAATGCAAGGAAATAGGAGGCTTGGAGGACAGAGGGAAAGGCATATGAGTTGTCTATTCTATCTATGAGCAGTGAGAGGTATTGTACTGAGAGCTGGATAGATATGAGAGCTAAAGATTTGTGTAATCCTGAGATATCTCCACTTGTATGATAATACAGATAGCAGGGCTTTTAGCTGAGGCTTTCCACAGACCATTCTTCTGTGTTTCATGTGTATTGATTCTTCTTCTTTGTTATATGTGTTCTGTTTGATCTTGCTCAAATCGATTAAGCTTTCGCAAGTTTGATTGTAGAAGTAGATTAAGTATTTTGCTTTAGTCTATTGCATAATCAGGTTAATCTATAGTGAGAATTTCTACATTTTTCTTTTAAAAATTACCTAATCCACCTTTATAGAGTCATAAGGTTAAAAAAGCTAGGAAACTCATGAAAATCTTAACAAAATCTCAAACGTTTTTTTTTGCAAGAACACTTCAAATCTATCCACCAATAGCATAGTAGATAAATGAAATTCAATAATAATAAAAAATAACATATTTTGCTAATGTAAAGAAATATAGTAAATGCAAAAAAATATATTCAAAAGGTAATTAATAATCAGTCAATGATAAATCAATTTTGTAGTCCCAAACTTTGACCAGGACTAGTAATACATTCATATAACCATACTCAAAAGCAATGTGATAGTGTTCCTTGTTATATCTCAAAATGTCACCCCCTTGGGTTTGTTAAGAAAGAACATCATATTGAATTAATGAAGATGCAAAAATTGGTTCATGTAAGATTCATAGAAGTAATGTTTTTCACCGCCAATGCTCCCCATATACTAGCATACAACATTGTTAGGCCTGATAATGCTCTAGATGACTTGAAAGGGAGAGTTGAAGGGTTCAACAACTCTCTGGTTACACTACAAAAGAGAGTTGAAGTGGCAATGTGAATGGATAATATAAAATAGGGTCAAATTTTATCACCTTTTGAGGATAAGTATTAAAATACATATCAAACATGGTCAACAAACTGTCTAGATTCAATGTGATCACTCCTTCAAGTTATATATAAAATCAATGGCATTCATGGAACAAAAGCATAAATTTGATTGTAAGGAAGTGTTATAATAATATATAGTTGTGGGCTTCCTTATGATAAGCCACATACATTGAGTGCCTTTATAATGATCTATGGTGAGAGGGAGATCATAAATTGATATTTTGGAGGAGAAACAATTGTAACACCATGGTATAATACAAATAATTAATTCTTTCCGCTAGCAAATAATTTCTCTTTATTGATTAATTCATTTCATTTTTTATCTTCATGTTAATGCTAATGAGTGCTGCAAGAAGATGAATTTGATAAAAAAAAATTTTTTTGTTGTTGTATGGAATTGATATAGGGAGCTCATGAGTAAGGATTCCCAAGAACCTCTCTAGCTAGCTACACTAGAGATTTGCTTCATGATAGAAGGTGCAGCATAATTCTTCTCCTCACTTATTAGCGAGATTAATATATTGGGAAACCCACTATCTCTGACAAACCTTGGGTAGGCCTATGGGTATAGAGCATCCTACTACTGTAGGAGGAAATTTATATTAACAAAATTGGTGATTCTGCTTGGGAACTCCTAGTGAGTCCTTTTTTGTAGCTTTTGTTTGATAATTTAATAGCTTTCTTTACTTTTATAAATTTTGTATAGTGATTAGGAGTTATTGGAAAATTTGTTTATGAAGGTCGTTTACCTAATAACTTCATATTTGGGTTAAAAATAATTTCATTTCTCCTTTGCATGCATAGTAGAGAGTAACAATGCTCTAGTTTTCTCTTCCATTCACTGAGTCCTTGTAGCTATTCTAGCTCTTTGGAAGACCGAGGGGAGCAAGGCTTACCATATCATCCTCGGCTGTCATTACTCCTACACTACCAAGCTCATGTCTATAGTTGGTGAGCTTGTTCAAATATGTATAAACAGTGTCACCCTTTTCACACTTGATTTTCTGATGCTTGTCCTTAAGCGCCAATTTCCTCTGGTCACTACTGTTCTAATATATGACCTTCAATGTCTTCCACATTGAAAATGGAGTCCCCTTCCCATGGAGATTCGAGACAATATGGTCTCAAACTCAATCTAGAAGAATCCTCCTTACCTTCATGACACACTTCCTCCATTCCGCCAATTCTTGTGCATTAGCAGCAGCTGGATTGGGGATTTCTTAATCAATGAAATCCTTCAAACCATTGTATTCTAATACCGCTTCCATGTGATCCTTCCATGCTATGTAATTCGAGCTGCCATCTAATGCATACTCAAGTCTCAAGCCATTGAACGCCATTGGTGAACTTTGAGGTGTGATAAGAATTTGATTTTGTACCTAAAATCAAGAACTTCAAACTTCAAATTTTCCCTTCTCAGTATGTTGTTCACAACTTTGATCACTTTTTCTCCAATACCATGTAGAAATTCTCACTATAGATTAACCTGATTATGCAATAGACTCAAGAAAAATACTTAGTCTACTTCTACAATCAAACTTGCGGAAGCTTAATCGATTTGAGCAAGATCAAACAGAACACATATAATAGAGAAGAAGAATCAATACACATGAAATGCCGCTATCTGTATTATCATACAAGTGGAAATATCTCAGGATTACACAAAGCTTTAACTCTCACAGCTATCCAACTCTCAGTACAATACCTCTCACTGCTCATATATAGACTAGACAACTCATATGCCTCTCCCTCTGTCCTCCAAGCCTCATATTTCCTTGCGATGTTTTCCCTGGGTGTTCTACCTATAACCTTGTGTGACACTAATGTCACACATTTCTCCAAAACACTTAAAATTGTGCAAATCTCAAGGAATGAATTCCTTTTACATGCAAGAGATCTTCTTATAAGAGAATTATTGCAACTGATAGTACAGTGTCCCTGCCTTTAATCTCAATTGGGCCTTTGTTTGAACTGACATGCATGAGTTATTTATGAGATAATATTCAGTTATCTGGAGTACACTAAATTCACACATGCATGCATTAATTGACTAAACTCACAATTAGTTCCTCAAACTGTTTGGAACTAATTTAACTGGTCTTAACTCAGTTAACTGAGATAACAAATTACAACTTAAATATAACTCATCCTTATCTCCTTAATTAAGGGATAACTTCCTCAATCAAAGGGATAATTGTTTCATGACTTCACAAAGACTTCATGTTTGAATTTCTCCAACTAATTAACTCAAGATGAATTAATTATTTATTTTTCAAACAACTAGTGAGCCTAAATTCGAATTTTAATTCTCAATTTTAATTCAAGGACAAATTAAAATTGGAATATTCTTGTTGCCACATTTCAACAAAAAAGATTCCAGTTTTTGTTGATGTTTTTCTAAGCTTTTGCTACTTACCTAATTTTGTTAAGTTTCCCTTTATTGACTTTAATATTAAGTAGATCCAACATATACTCTTTCTTACTACTTCCAAAAAAAAAAATTCCTCAAGTAATACCAAAATATTCAACCTCACATATGGCGAAATTTTAGTGTACAACAAAAATACTCAACCTCATAGATTGGGAAATTGCGACGAACAATCTAGCTATATATTGTCCATCTCTTAATAGTGTAATTATGATTTAAAACAAACTTTTCATTTCCTAAATGTTTTGTAATATAATCATTAGAGAAATTTTGAGGTCTAAAATGAGTCTCCTAAGGAATACTATAAAATAATAGTGGAAATATTAAAATAAGATTAGATGCCATTAACAAATTTTAGAGGGGAAAAATAAAAAACTACCTTGTCAACTCGTATTTTCAACTTATCTCCCTATGATTTTACTCAAATTTCGAGTGGGAACACTCGTTGGATGCATACCTATATTGCATAATTTTGTTGGACCTTGATACATGAAAAATGTGATTGCCATCACATTTTTCATGTATTTCTCATTTTTTGTGTTGCAAGGGTCATTACAAGTAGGCAACATGGGTACTGTTTTTATGAGTAATTAATTTTTGCATACAAAAAGTGCTCTTGCTCGAAATTTGAGTAAAACCACGGGGAGACAAGTTGAAAATACAAGTTGAAAAAGTAGTGTTTTTTTATTTTTTATTTTTAAATCATTTTACATTTTTACTCCAAAAATGGTGAATCATCCCCCATGGTTAACATAATCATCTTGAATCCTATTGGTTCTTACAAAGTTGATTTTTCTTGTACATTTTTATTTTGAGGACCATTTTAGGCCTCAAAATTTCTCTAATGGTTGTACAAAATATGTTTTGGAGATGTTACATGCAATAAACCAGGTGACTAAACACGTTCTCATAGGTTGTCCAAATTTCACATTGCCAACATCAAACATTCAAGTGGACTATGAACCTATTTTTTTATAATTTTGATTCATGAAGATAGATATTCATTGTAGTTGACCCCTCAAAGAGTTGAATTAATCAATATATGTGTTTTAAACAAGATACTAGTAAGTTTTGGGGGATCTCCCTTAGAATTAAACAAACAATAAGTAGTTATACTACCACTAACACTACAAAATGGTGCCTACATGGATTTTTATTTAATGGAAATAAAGTAGCGAAAGTTGAAACATTTTGTAATGGAGTTAAAATATGGTAACCTTCACATATTCACATGTTCCAAGCCTCTAAGTCTAATAAAACTTGTTGGGCCTTATTTTTGTACGCTTTTTGACACCCTATCCTACCGTTCTTACTATCATTTATCCTACTTTACTCCTTTTTGGCACCATAAAATCACTCCACACTGACCAAACCATGTTACTTTACATTGGAGGTGAGAATTACTAATAAGGATTGTTTTCGTATAACTTGTTTGGTTTAGGTGGATGTTAAATAAATTTATATTCTTGACTTAATTGTCTGATCTACAGATGGACTCTTAAATATAGGGAAGACACTTGAGTACGTGGACAGGTCATCGGAGGTCCAACACTAGTCCCACAAATACATGAAGAGACAATTTTTGGAGAAGTTATTTTGTACTCAGTTCAATACTTAAATTGATACTCTTTTTCAGGCTTGATATCATGCAACCAATCAACTGTCAGCATCTCGAAGATAGTTATTTTATTTCATAAGCATAGTGTTAGTTTCCTTGATCCAAATTTAGTGTCATGAATGGAATATTTTAGTTATGATCTTGTGAAGTGATCTTGGGGATTTAGCCTAACATAAATTAGCCTAGATCATAGATGTATTTTCTTTATTTGGTAATGTTTTTGTAACCATTCATAGGCTTGAGTTCTTTAAAAAGTCCTAGTGTTTGTATGAGAGGTTCCATGCATAGACTGAGCTAGTGACAAGGATATTGTGACACAATATCATTTGAATCTATTTTGAAAATCTCAGACTTATGTTTTATTGAAGGTTTTTAATATAGTTGTCTTGATATCTATTTATATATGAGAATTTATGTCTCCTTGATCTGTGAATTATTGAATTAAGTTAGACTTGTTCTAGGTTGTGGCAATCACCCACCACAAGCCTCAATCGAGTCCTATAATAGTTTTTGTTAAGTAGGAGGTGTGTTTTGAATTCATTAGGCATAACTATACTTAAATATTCATTTTCTTCCATTAATGATTTCCTGAATTTCTATACTTAGAATTGTACTTAAGTTTCCTTTAATGCTTTCATAGATCTGAGTTTAGATAGCTACTGTAATGTCCATTAAGTTTTTTCTAAGTTTGATGATCATTATTATGAGCGTACTCTGCATGCATTGACTTCTTTGATTACTCTCACGATCTTGTGAATGCTAAAGAAGAAGGTTTTGGTTTAGAACAGATTTTTCAGAAATGAATTCTTATATTTTAGATTGAATCCCCTCTTCTAATTGGAAGTGTTTTAATTACATGTGGATTTATATAATGTTGGAAAGAGACTCTTGTACCTTGTGCTTAGTTTGGATTCTCATAATTGATTAGGAACAATGTTTCATTCTTTGGTGTAAATCGCGTGTTAATGCTTGGAGAATATCATGTCATTTACAATGTGTTTGCTACTCGATTTCATGCATGATGATTATTTGATTTGTAGTGTAATGATCGTTTGAATAGATAACTTCTCATCTATTTTATTTTGTAGCAAGCCTTGATATATTTTTAATTTATGTTGACTTGTTTAGATAAATCGAAGTTGTGTGTTATTTAATTTCTCAGATAGATTTCAAGTTAGGAAGCTATAGGTTATGTATTCATATGCTTAGTTCGCTTGGAATGTAATTGTACATAGGAAATAATTTGAGTTATTTTGCAATACATTGATTGAGTTTACTTTTGATTTGTGGCACCCTAGGGATTAGTTTTGCATAATGGATTTTGAATGAAGTAGTTGTTCTATAGATTTGAGAACATAGCTTGTGATAGTTTCCAATCTTATTTTTGGAGGAGATCGTTTTTGAGTTATATGTGCCATAATTGAGAATAAAATAGTAATTTGGGTTGTGAACGTAAAATAGATTTCATAATTAGTAATCTAGATTGTATAATGAAATAGGTTTCTTCACTTCATCAATTCATGGTTAGAAATAGGGTTTGAGTATTTTGTACTTAATTTTTTACTAAATTTGCATAGGGTAAGTTTGGATATGAACAAGAATGCATTGTAACTTGAAGTTTATAAAATTTGGCTGACAATTTAAATTTAGTGAATTCAAAGATATATAAAATTCCTAACAAAACTATTTAAGAGTATAATTCATTTCCTCCTAATAATTCTTTTATTTGCATGTTTAGGGATTCAAACTAATATAATTCATCTATGATAATAACATAAATATGTAAGAGTAGCTAAGAGTAGATCAATTATCATCTTTATCATTAATAGATTATATGGTGTAGGAAGTATACATCGAATGACAAACTAATTCACGATGGGCTTTGATGGGCCTTCAAAGTAAGTACAATTCAAGGCCCATCTAAACATCCTGTGGCACATTTTAACCTATCCTTTTGCATTTGATAATATCTTTTTCAATCTACAATGTTTTCATGAAGGTTAGGAGATATTTGTTATATCATATGGCCTAATGCATTAAATGTTCAATACATTGAGGATTTATTGTGAAAAAAATGTTGGAGACCAATAGGAGAAGATTTACGAGGCATGTTCCTTGCTTCAACACATCAACAACTCAGTTGGCTCATGAGCAATTACTACCACTCAATGGTTGTGAGGTCACCAAGAGATCAAGTCCACCTTTTTAGGAGTTTTTGGAAAGAAGTATCCATCCCTTTGAGGAGACTTCCCCTCACTCACTTTTAGTATAAATAATAGAGCCAGTAGCTCAGTATGGATTTGAATTCTAGAGGCAATAATTCTTCTTATTATTTCCATTGTTATGTTACATGTTTGAATATTTATGAGGTTAATGAAAAGCATCAAGTTGTTTCTGGTCCAAGATTTCTTCAAGGGAGCTAAGTCTCCTTGGATTAGAGCCCAACCCATGTACTCAATCCCCTTCCTTTGTGCATTTATTTATGCATTTCTTTTGCATGCACTTAGTCTAGCTGTAGTTTTTCTGCAAATATGGTTTATAAGAAAATTAGTGTCTCTCTAGCTTGATAAGTGAGCTATATTTGATTAGTGTCTCTCTAGCTTGGTTGTGTACCCTATGTCAAAAAGCACCGAAAATAGTTTATATTTTATGAAATAAGTAGATTCTATTCCAAATTCAACTCATCCTTTCACTCTCATCTTGTTTTTGGTAGTTAATTGTTTGATAGTCATTTAGTCACGTTGTTTCCATCAACTGAACATGAACTTTGTGTGCATATGGAGTATATTGGTTCAAATAATAGGATATCATCATTTTGTATGCATGAGAATGACTTCCTTCAACACCCGTCTTTCCATTACTATTCATTTCTTCAAACTGTTTGTGTGTTGGAAATTACCTCACTAAGCTACAAGAGGCTTCTAGTTTAGCTCCTTCCTTGCACAATTTAGTTTATTGAGTAGATATGAACTTGATAAGGTCTCTTGCACCCTTCCATATCTTCCCACCACTTTCCTCCACCTTCAAACTGCTCCTAGAACCATACAATTACTCTCATATGGTTTCATGTAGAAAAACAATGCATCTTGTAGCAATACATAGATTCCTTCAGAATGCATCCAAAATTTCCTCCAAAGCTTACCTTTTATGTCTCATCACTTGAATGTCTTTAAGACTTGAAGACAAACATAAGAAGACTAAAGACCCTCTAGATACTTTAGTTTAATCAATGTAATTTCAATCCTACAATAAGGGTATATTGTTTATATTATGTACTAAATAGAATGAAAATAATTTATCAATAGCACTATTGAGCATCTGATTGAATCTTTTCAAGTATAATATAATTTACCTTGTTTGTAATAGCATAGATTTGTTTCCAATAAGATAGATCAGATTCAATTTCTTGCATTTACTTCCATGCAAATAACTTATAGTTTGCTACCATTTACTTGTTGCCAGATAGATTAGGATTTCTTTTCTAGAATTTACTTCCATGAAAATATATTAGGGTTCCTTCTATGTATTAAAATAAGTTATATTTCAGTCGTCTCTTTTCTTGCAAAGATAAGCTAAGTAGCTTTCGTTTTATGGATTTTCAAAAGTTGTTTTTGTACATCTCATTCAATCCATTGCTTTAGATCAACTTGAGTAGAATCTATCTTTCTTTTCACATATCATTAACACCTCCTAACTTTTTTCAAACTCCATATTGATAAATTAAAGTTGGTAACCTTGGGAGTTGCAACACTCTTTTTGTAATATAAGGGCTCATCGAACTCTCTACCT
>Ga0181464_1000973_pt1 | contig 12972 bp, 10 predicted proteins | sample InSIn2gowninarea_FD_119074 | JGI IMG/M metagenome (GOLD analysis project Ga0181464, IMG submission 119074) | Clean room microbial communities from NASA Spacecraft Assembly Facility at Jet Propulsion Laboratory, Pasadena, California, USA -... ...
GTTTTATAGAACCTTATTGAATGCTTCCACCATCCCATTAGCCTATGGGTGATAAGGTGACCTTTTCTAGTGATATACCTGAAATTCCTCCATCAGCACGCTAATCATTTCATTTAGAAAGTGCGTACCACAATCACTCATCAGAGTCTTTAGACACCCAAATCGTGTCAATACATACTCAAAGAGGAACTTCACAAAAGTCATGCCTCTGCAATCCTTCATGGGCTATGCCTCCTCTCATCGAGTCAAATACTCAGTCGTGGTGATAATGTACCACGTCCTGTCATCTTTCCTTGGGGCTGAGTGGGTCCCACAAAATCTATCGCCCATTTCTCGAAAGGTTGTAATGTTATTTGTGGGTTTAGGGGCAACTCATCTCTCCATGATGGCATGCCAGTCCTTTGACACACATCATACACCTTGTAGTAAGATTTTGAATCCTGATGGAGGGTTGGCCACCACAACCTTGTGCATAGAATATTCTGTGCGGTCACTCTTCCTGCATAATGGTCTCTTGTGGTACCCCCATGAGCATCCATAAGGATACTTCTCCTTTAAAACTTTGGTACATATCATTGTAATACTTCATCTGACCCCATTTTGTACAGATGGACAAAGATGATAGAAAATTCTGCCGCATGCACCACTAACTCCTACTGGATGGTGTTGCCTTCTAGGGTGGTTCATGTTGTTAGGAAGTGTATGATGTCTTCAAAGTGACCATCAATGACGCACACTGAAAATAGTTGCGCACCATCCAATCGCTCCTCCAAATTAGTGGGCTCTTCCCCTATTTCGATGTGCAACAAATGGTCTGGTCCCAGGTTCAGTCATCTAGGCTTCATAGTAACTTCAAAATCATATTCCTGAAACAATAACAACCACCTATAGATTCTCACCCCCAACACATGCTTATTGACCAGGTATTTCAACGTAGAATGATCCCTATCCATCTTAAAATGTCCACCCAGCAAATAGTGTCTAAAATTTTGGAGCATGTATACCATGACTAACCATTTGGACTCGGTGGTGGAATAATTCTTCTCAGCCTTGGATAACCTCCTGCTTGCGAATGCTATAGGATGGTCCAATTCTCCTCTGCCAGCCTGTGTCAGTACTACTCCCAGTGCTATACATGACGCGTCTACATGTACATGAAACTCCTTCTTACCATCTGGGAAGACTAAAATCGGTGCGGTGACCATTTTCCCTTTCAATACATCCAAGCTCTTCTCATAATTGTCATTCTAACATAATGTGACATCCTTTTTCAACAACTTCTCCATAGGCGCATTGATCTGGGCATAGCCCTTGATAAACTTCTTATAATACCCAGTATGTCCTAAGGTTGCATGTAGCTATTTTACACTCCTCGCTACCTCCAAGTTGAGTATCACTGCGATCTTCATGAGATCTACCATCGGTCCCGCTCTACAAACCACATGACCCAGGAAAGTCCCAAAAGACACACAAAACATACATTTCTTTAAATTGAGTGCAATTTGGTACATTCGACAAGTATCTAGCATTAGGTGCAAACTTGCCACATGGAATTTTACCAGCCCAAACATAGTTCGGTCATCAAAGTACACCTCCAAAAACTTATGAATGAACTCTTTGAATGCAACAACAACTACAATGAAAAATGTTGCAGGCACATTCTTCAATCCGAAAGGCATTACAGTGTATTGAAAACATCCCCACTTAGTCACAAAGGTTGTCTTGCTTCTATCCTTAGGCATGATTTTGATCTGATGGTACCCAAAGAACCCATCAATAAAGGAGTATGCTTCCTGGCCACCTACATTATCCAATGCCTCATCAGTGATGGGCATGGAATACAATGTGCCTAGTCTACGCATATGGGTTAAATTGAATGGAGTTCACTTCTCTGGAAACATGAATGGTAGCCAATTGCAGGCATACAACGGTGATCCGACCACGTGACTATATGAGGGTAGCATTGTCTTAGCACTCTCGGCAGCTGAAAGGAGGCATGAGACTATAAACTACACTGCTTGGGTTGGGGAACTGCACGATTGGAGGATTGTGCAGTGTTAGGGCCTGGATCTACCTCAGGCTGAAGGAAGGCAGGTCTAGGGTAACATCAAACCATGCTTAACCTCGTAGCTAGCCTTACCAAGTCGGGAGAGGGCTCTCTCCTTGTCAATCTCAATTAGGATATTGGAAATTATGGCTTGAGATGACTAAATTTAACATAGATTTTAGGCTAGGTATAATAGGTCAGGGTTTTTGGTTTGATTTTTAGGTTTTGGTTGCTAGATCAATTGGAGAAGGCATGTAGGTCCAGGAAATCAACTCAGGGATACAGTCATGTTCTGCGGGGCAAGGTAGAAAAGGGTTTATGTACTCAAAATGGATTGAGATGGTAGATTAAGACAGTTAAGGAGTTGAGGAGGGCATAAAGAAACTATGAATCCTCTTCAAATAGTTGAAAACATTGAAAACCAAATGCATTCCCAAGACAAAGCACAACAGTGTATTTTGTCCATTCACCTCGATTCATTTAGTTTTAGAAGAGAAATATGGATTTGGATACATATAAAACATAATAAAAACACATTACAAAGAATAAAAAATACATAAACTCATTGTCACAAGAATCCCACAAAAATAGCTATGAAACCCGGTTTTATTCCTTGCCAAACTGCTGATACAAATGTTCAATGAGTGCCACCACTTCTACCAAAGTCCAACCTTTACAAATGACTAAGAAATTACATAATATAGGCAAGGAAACCACTCATGCTAGCTATCAGGGTTGAATCCATGAGGAAAGGGGCGGTTTCAACCATATCTAAACTAGGAACATAAAAGTAGGCAATGGAACAACTTGCCTCTAAAACTTAGGAAACCAATTCATTACAACTCAAAACCACTTGGAACTTGATGTATCAACCCTATGAGGTGATTTTCATCTATTCTTACATAAAATACATCATTTACCATGCATACATTTACCAAGAAAATAAGAAAAAGTCAACTGCTAAAGAAACCGGGTGAAATTTTGACTTTAAACACATATTTCATTAAATTTGGAAGTAAATAGTGGATCTAGAATTTCAAAATAACCAAAACGCTCAATTCTAGTGATGTCCTTGTAATAAAATATTTCCAATTTTAATGAAATATGTGTTTTTAGGGAAAATTGACAAAATCTGCGTGATGCGCAACGCCACTTTAGGGAAGGTTTTGGAGGCCTTCCACCTACCCCAGTCAGGCCCAAGATGGCTTCTTGGAAAGCGCTGCCCATATAGTTTCTGGAACACTTTGAATTTTCTATTTGGAGTTGATTTTCCCCTTCAAAAATCAATTCTCCCAAGACTACTTCTTGTGGGTCCAAAAAATGGTAGAGAGGGCATTTTTTGAGTGTTTTTTCCCCTTTTGGTGGCGAATATCTTCTCCAAAATTGATGACACTTTTTGGGTTTACTTATTTTTCGATGTTGAATCCAAATCTACAAGCCATTTTTCAAGAGGATGCACCAATTCAATGTGCAGTGCCAGTGACGCTGCGCATCAGCCGAAATTTCTTGTGTTGCCTAATTCAAAAATTGGAAAATGACAAAATTGTTTCAAAATTTGCCCAATTTTGGCTCAATGCTACATCATGGGTTACTTTGTTGGGCTAAAGTCACATCAGCCAAAATTTTGAGCTTTTCATCCTTATTTTTGCCTTTTAAGGCCCTCCTTAATCTTGCCTTAAGGTTCTTGATCCTCTTGTTCCATATTCTATTCCGGGTCAAATAATGGTGGGCCATATGCCTTAGCATCTTGTTGTCTCTATTTTATTTCTTTAGAAGGCCCTCAAAGTGGATATTCACCCTTTTCAGCCATATCTCTCTCTCATGCTCCACTTCTTGTTCAATAGGAGTCAAGGGAATAAAATGCTCTTTTTTGCTTTGCCTTTGAATTTTTAGCATCTCTAACTCCATTTGGCTTTTTTTTACCCTCTAATTGCTTATTCCTGTGCTCTAGGTATTGATAATATATCTAGCTCTAGCCAACTTATCATTTGAAATGTGAATATGAGCCTCTTTCTCTTTCAAAAGCATTCTTTGATCTAATGATGGGCTTTCAAGATCAATTACTTGAGTGTGATGAGGTGGCACATCATCATCATGCTCCTTAAGCTGAAACTCCCTCTCAACATCATCGTCAAGCTTTTCTCCTGGGACCTTTCCTTTCCCTTTGTCTACCTATTGTAAATTCCTTTCCCTAGAGCTGTCACTTAGGGTGTCCTCCTCAAAATTAGGGTCACTGTCTCTTTCCATGCTTGTCTCTATGGGATGATGTGGTGATGATATGTTGAATGGTGGATAATAGATGGGGAAAAAGATGAGTATGAAGAGATTTATGAAAGGAACAATAGTGATGAGGTGAAATAAGATGGTTACTGGGGTTTATAACAGAGCTAGGGTTTGATGTGAGGGAGTTTAGGGTTTGATAAAGGGGATTAGTTTCATAGGGGAATAGAGAAAGGGAAAATAGAATCAAGGGGTATTTTTAGTGCAATGAAGTTAGGAAAAGGGACAAATGATGTTGGTTTTGCAATTATGTGAAATAGAGTATGGAGGTAAGCTAAGGTTTGACCTTTAGGAAGAAAAAATCATGAACCAAACATGAAAAACCTTATTTCAGCTTAGGATGTATTAACACTTACTTATTAGGAGGTGAATGTAGCATTTGGGAGGATTTGAGATGAATTTGTGTGATTTTGAAGCCTCATTGGCCAATATACAACACACTGAGCCCAATGCGCAGCGCCTGCATGATGCGCAGTGCCAGTGTACTTTTACACAAGAAAAAGCTGCCTAATGTGCAGCGCCGACCCTCTAATGTGCAGCACCAGGAAAACTTGCTTCAAATTTTAGGTTTTCTTCCTCCTTTGCTCAATCTTCCCTCAAAATGCAATTTTGGCTCTCCACTTGACTTTTTGCACAATGGAATGACTAGCTAGCATGAATTTTCTTTATATACCATACACTTTAATTTCTTTTCATTTCAAACCCACTTTTCTGAAGTCTTGGTAACTTTTTCAAAAACTCTATTTTTCAGTTTGAAGTTTGACTCTTTTTCTTGGAAATTTAATGAACTGATGTCTTGATGCTTTTGCCTTTTGCAGTGGCAGGAGTTGGCAAGGTGACCAAGAACAGTTGTTGAGTGCTTATTACATATAGAAACAATTAAATTACATGAATTTTTTACAAAAATGGAAAAACTTTGTTTTCACCTCAAAACAGAGTTTTGAGGTGAAAAAGATTTATTGAGCATATCAGAAGTAAACTTATGACTTTATGAACCTTCATGTGCCTGCGGACCTCTTTATTTGAGCATGATTGACAAACCCTAAAACCTAATGGAACTAAAACCTAGGACTAATTGTTATACATGAAATGAAACATGATGACTGTGAATGACTAAAAAAAATGTGTAAACAAGTCAACAGGTGGATATTATGAGGGAAACTGACATGAAACCACTACCATCAGTTGATCCATGACCTAATGGAATGTAGATGATCGAATGAGACACCTAATATGCATGCAAAAGAGCAATTTGATCACCGATGGAAGTGTGAAGACACTGACACTAACATTGGCTCCAATGGGGATGGTAGCTCCTGGGAGGTGCTAAGAACCACAGATCTTTGGAAAAGCATAATAGTGCCTCATCCATTGGGCAATACGATCAATAAACTTCAAAGACTGAAAACTAACACAATGAAAACTCACTCAAGACTTACTTAACTAAAACAAGTACTTACAAAGCTTTTTAACGGCAGCAGACCATCGAGACTTAAGGGCTTAAAATCATGATGACAACAATATGTCTATTGATGAAATATGTACAATCATGTGAAGTGGGCCTTCCAATGTAACTAATCTAGCAGATGGCTACATACTGAAGTTCTTCTCTCACTTTCCCTGAGTAGGTAGAACGATGTACATGTAGGCAACTCACAAGAACAACTGAAACCAAGGCTTATGCTAATGAACCAGGAAACATTCATCTTCTCTGATGCTTGCAAAAGAATGCCGAAGGGATCTTGAAAATCATGAAGAACTAGCTTGTCTTGAGATCCAACAACAAAAATACAAGTACTCCCTTCATTATGATCTGAAAGAACAGTTGGTTGTTGATTGATAGGAAGGCATAGAGCAGTGTAAGCTTCTGCTATTTGAGTGCTAGCTGTAAATTCCTCAACCATGAGAAATTCTGACTCGAATTCTGGCATACTGTGTCTCTTAGGCTCACACTCCTCAATGTCATAATCTAAGACTTTCTTAAATAGAAAACATTCTTCAAGATTATCAAACATGATAGCCATATCATCTTCATGAAGGAAAACATTATCTGTTTGCTGATCTATAAAGCCAATTTCAAGACTATCATCATTTTCAAAAGTGGAAGAAGCTTCACCAACACCTTCTTGACCATGTGCACACTGCAAACCTGCATTAGGCTGGAGTTTGTTAGGGAGGTAGAGGGAGCTGCTCCAAAGGGTGTAGAGGTATTAATTGAAGTTCCCAAATCACCACAGATGCCTAGACTGAAGCCAACCCCAACCAAGGAGAGTCTGAAGGATAAGAAGGGCAAGTAGGCTATAGTACCGGTGCACATGTCGCCCACAAGAAACCCATAGAAGGACAAGTCGATTGCACAGGAAAAGGGAAAAACTATTAACCTGGAGCTGGAGAAGGAAGAAATTGAGGACATCCTGAAGGATAATGAGGATTTGGGGGTAGAAGTGGAGGAAGTTGAAGTCCAAGGTTTTGACCCTATCACTAAGTTTCCCAAGTACATCCCTTCGCACAAGGGCAAGACCAAGGTGCCAAAGGACATTGACAAGAGCAAGGTCTCCTTGCACACCCCACTGCTATCAGATGAGATTGTCTTTGAAGGACCACGCTTGGGTCAAGTTCCTCTGTTAAAGCTACAAGATTGGGACATAGATGACCATGAGAAGTTCCTGCACTTTGTGACAGAGCAGCTAATGTGCTGCGTTGTTGATACAACCACTGGGATGACTGCATTAGAACCACGGAAGTGGCTCAGGGGTTAAGAAAATGTAGGTCTGTTCAACCTACTATGGGTGCCACACTACAATCGCACCCCCATTATAGTGTTGGTCATCAAGCGGTTGCTATGATTGGTACACGATGGGTGTCTGTGGCTAGAGGATCCAATACCCATCACTGATAGATTGATCCATAGGATCATGCAGATGCCCTACATAGGGGAAAATCCAGCCATGATGTTTGGTGGAATAGGTGCAAGCAAGCCCTCGCAGAGGCCATGAAGGAGAAATTCAAGCTTGTGAAGAAGTTGTGAGGCTATGCCATCTCGAGTATTTGCAACCCTACGGTCAAGGTGGCCCCGTAGATTTTGGCAGGAAAGGTTGTGAGGAAGTGTCGCGCAGATGAAGTGTCAACATCAGTCATCACTCTTGCAGCCTAATGCGCCAAGCGAGTCCAGTTTAATTGGGTGCACTATCCCTGCGGTGAGTTCCTTGCGAACTTCCGTGAGGCATAGGAGGTCATCAAGACCTTCCACTATGTGTGGCTCTTTCCATCTATTGTGTTGGTAGCCTGGGAGCTACCAAAAGATAGTCAATTCCCCTTGGTCATTCCCAACCTGCCAAAAGCAGCAAAGTATGCTTCGCTGTGGGCAACCAAGGATGCTCAGCGCATCAAGTCTAGATCTTGATGGAAATGAACATCCACATGGCTATTAATTGCAAACTACAGTTGTTGCTTACTATGTTTTCCAACCTAAGGGGTACGCAGAGTTCAAGGTAGAATTTCACAATGTGTCAATCAGGGCATGGAATGACCCTGCAGAGACATGGTATGACTTGCCTTAGATGGAAAAGAATGATGCAATTGATGCAATACTTGATCACTGGCTGGTAGAGTGGCGCACTACCTCAGACTTGGCGGGTGGGTCTAGCAAGTCCACCACGTAGCACAAAAATGAGAAAGCGAAGCTCAAGATGGTGCAGCTGGCCAAGAAGAGGAAGAAGGAGGTCGTTGACAAGGCCCAGGCAGAGCGTGATGCCACCCAGTAGATGGAAAAGTAGATAGGAAAAATAGAGCATGGCTCTGACAAAGGCGCAAGGTCACATTCGTCTGAAATAGAGGAAGAAATGGATGAGAAAACAAAGTAGCATGGAGCGGACCCATAGATGATATCGAACTGCATCAAGTGTCCAAGGGAATAAGAAAAAGTGTGGTTGAGGAAGAAATCTAAGGACAGTAAGTTGTCACTGGACCCAATCACCCTCATAGAGGGGGATTTGCATGACATTGGAGACATGATGTGGGATGTCACTGTGGAGGCACTACATCAGTTCGAGTAGCAACAACAACTACTATTGGGGGCCATCTAGATGGGTCTACAGGAGCTGCAAACCCACACATCACAGGTTGGCACAGTGTCCATTAGCCTTGCTATCAGTACTTCAAAAGTTGCCAAGATGCTGCGTGCAAAGGTCTCCTGCATGATAGTGTTGTCAGCTCGAGAACTGACCACAGAAAAGGAAGCTGATAGGCCCACTATTAGAGCCCTCAAGGGAGCGGGGTTGAACTTGGTAGTGCTCCTTAGTGAGGTGCTCCACCTATTGTAGGATGGAGTGATAACTGAGCTGAGGGCCCACGAACATCGTACTTTGCAGTTGATTAGTGAGCAGAATATTAATAATGAATAGATGGACCTATAGCGAGAGTTTGCCATTGCCATTGTGATCGAGGTAACCAAATAGAACAAGCACATAGTTTAGGTCGTAGAGGAGGCATGTCGAATGGTCATGGAGTTGTCCATTCCTGTGGAAGAACTGGGCGAGGTGAATGTTCGCAATCTTGCTATAGGGGTGCACGATGCTCGCACTGAGTTGGCTAAGTTTCAATTGGAGTTAAACCTATAGATTGAAGATTTACGATTGAAGGCCCAACCTTCAACTCCACTAGAAGTAATGGAGCAGCATGCAACTGTTGTTAGAAAGGTGATAGTGGCAGTGGACAGTGCAGTAGCAGATTACACACAACTTTTTGAACAATCATTCGAGGTCTTGAAGAGCCTATAGGAGGACCCTAATGTGTAGTAGCTGGAGATAGAAGAATGAGAACTGTAGCAGCACTATGAAGAAATAAAATGTACAACGTGAATTTTCGCTCTCACGTAGAGACTAGCGAAGTTGCAGGATGCCAAACAATTGAAAGAATAGGTAGATGTAGTGCAACACAAGGAGGAAGTGCTGAAGGTGCGCTTGAAGCCTTGGTTGGATGAGGCTTATTCGGTCATGACCTCTATTGAAGCCAAGCTTTCTCATCTACAAGAAACTTCATAGATGCTTCAGGTTGACAGTTTATGACTAGTAATTGAGAAGTTGGTTGAAGAAGTGAAGCAAGAGGCCACACAGTGCACTGTCGAGGTTACCATCATACAAGTTGAGCTGTGAGGTCTTCATGCCAAGATCTCTTCGCCCACAGAGTGACTCGAGGGCAAGTCACCATGTTTTTGTTGGGGGGCTGTTGGGAATAGGTTCCCCCATGGAAAGTTTTGGGGCTAAAAGCCCATGTTTTGAGACAAATTTTGTAATAAAGTTGTAAAGTCTCTACAATTTATGGTCATGGAGTGTGAAGGTGTCAAGAGTCATAAAGGGTTGTCCGCCCTTGTTTCGTAAAGTGTAAAGTTGTCTGTAAAGATCCACCCATGGTCTGCGGACAATGGGATTGTATAAAAAGGAGCTACATAAGTAAGCTCTAGAAAGTGAAGAAGTTAGTAGACAAGTTTTGGAGTCTTTGTAGATCAGTCTAAGTGTTTTAGGTCTTAGTGTAGGTAGAGGCTTTGCAGCTGAGTGCACAGAGGCCTAGGGTGGAAGTTTGCAGCTGAGTGTGTGGACCCATGCAGCTGTGTGCACAGGGTAGATAGACTCTGCATTAAATTGAAGATATCAATAGAGAGAAGTATTCTGCAAATTCTGTGTACTTATGTCTTGTTAATGCATCTTCTTATGTTGCGATTTTGGTTTGATTTACAATTTTTATGTGCTATGCAAATATATGTGATAATATCGGTTAATTGAATGCACGTAAGAATATCAATTTATGCGGTGCTAACTGTGATTTATTAGTAAGATGAGTAGAACACTTAAGATAACTTGGGAACCTATATAGTACGTTGTCATAGCTATGCAGAAGTACCTGGATCACAAGTTAAGGCTACGCGATGGTCATTCATACACCTTCATGGAGGTACTGTCAGAATAAAGGGTAGACTGATAGAGATCGAAATCTTAGTCACTTGCATGAAAGTAGGAGCAGAGTGTATAAATCGACATCACAACCATCTCAAAGTGCAAAAAATTGGTTCCAACATCCCCCCATACTGCTTTGGGTGAGGTGTCAGTCCACGCTCCGTGGGCTGATTCCGAAAGGGCCAGTAGTGTAGGGATTTGTTTGGCTAACTAACATTGAACCTTGGCCAGACCCCCACAAAGCCAACAGGAACGTCATCCTCATTGTTCTACCATCTATAGGGCCATTCAATGTAGAAGAAGGGATATGTCACTTTCATATCAGTGACATTCCATGTCCTTATTTTCCACTTCGAGCAATAATATTCATTTTTCATGGTCTAGTTATCTCTAGATATCCTAGTATTCCAACAAATTCCTGCATGGTTGTTTGTTTCTTGACAAGGCTTCCATATGGAACAAATGAACTCATTGTTTTCTTGGACACACCTAATGCATTCATGATTCCAATTATTATGTAGATGAGTCTTTGAAAACCAATTCATTAAAGTCTCCCCATTTGTAAAAATCCCACCTCTTTAACCCTATTTTTGTAATGCTAATTTGTGACTATAATGCTAGCATAGGACACATGACTAGCTAAGACATTATGTTGATCACATAAAATAAATTATTTAAAATTATGGCGTATATAAGGAGAGGACCACCTTATGGATCCATTATTTGAGGGAGAAACTTATTGTAGGAAATAAAGAACCATGATTAATTTCAATTTATTATGAGAGTCATTACAAGTTAGAATGTTATGTAATTCAATCACAAAAATAGAAGAAAATACAGATCAACAACTTGAAAGTAAACCTCTTTGAGGGGTCAACCTCCTTTTACATCACATAAATGAAAAATTGTTGGATGCTTCAAATGACAAGACCTCCTTGGTATATATAGGAGTCTAAAGGGTCATAATATAATTAGGGCCTACATAAAAATAATAATGTAAGGGATCTACAATAACAATAATGGGTTTCTATGAGGCACAACAATAAAAATATGGGATTTCTATGGTGTACAACAATAAAAATATGTGGATTGTACTAGTATTATAGGGATATAAGATTCCCCTCTCCTTCAAAAAGGTGATGTCCTCAATGCTTGAGTAGTTCTGGATGCTTATGTATGAAACACCCATCCTCCTATATGGAATCTTCGACATGTAAGGTTTTCCATTTAATGAGATAGTTTGAAATTGATCAATTCCATAGATGTTAGTTTTTTTTTTTGTGATTGCTTCAGGTTCCAATATGATTTTTCCTGCCTCATCGAATTCTAGAAATATATTTGAACTAGGAGCTGATCACCTATAACATTATTTAAGCATGAGACATGGAAAACTAGGTGTATGTAACACCCTCCTCCCACATCTACCCAAGAAACCAACCAACCAAGGTAAACATGCAACGAGAAGCCACTATGATATGATTCAACCTCCTAAGTAACCTTCAGGAAAAGGAACTGATGGAAACACACCATACAAACATCCAACATCATCAACAGAACACTCAGAGGACCAGGTTAGGCACTCAAACAACCTTTCCCTGGGTCCCACTATTTTTTAGGTCTTTTGGGCCATCGTCACTCTCATGCTATGGGAAAGGAGGCGACTAGCAATGTAATTTTTCTCTCATAGGCCTGCCTGCCAGTGACTGTGGACTAGAATTGCTAGTGTGGTGCTAGTGACTCCTGGATTTGAGCCAATTTTTCAAGCCCAAAGCCTAGGTCACTACCCAAAACTAATCCATATCTTCAAATCAATAAAGTAATAGGTAAATGAAAGTACTAGAGAAAATACTTGTTCAATAACTTGACTGGATCCCTACTAGCCATGACAAGCATTTTGTCAAAAATATCACCAACATGTAATCTACAGGTGTAAATAATAGATTTAAGCATAGGGATCTCACACTTATCTGAGAATTTCTATGAACCATTGTTTCCTCATGCCATTTGTTGCATTATCATCTTATAGTTCATAGAAACATTATCCATTCATATACAAGTAAAAACATGTTGAGATCCATACATAACTGTTGTCATAAAATGTGCATATAACTAGCATAATAGGAACATAAATACAATAGACATATCATCCATCAAATACAAAAATACCTCAGTACCTTTACACATGAAAATCAAGGGAATGGATTTCTTATTAATGAATGCAATGAACCGACAAGAGATGGGACTACTATGTTCCACCCGATCATAGAATGGCTAAGCCAAATATCTCTTCAGCCATTCAACCCCATGCCATATTCCAAGCATGAATGTGGGATTGCATAGAACACATCAATCAAAACTCATATAGGGCTTCAAGAGGCCATCCACCTCAATCCATCAAAAAATGATTCCACCTCATGGTTGGAAATCACCAAAACCATCATCATATTGGTCTCCATCCAATCCTTCTAGGGCTTCCAGAAAATTTGTCCAACCAAGGCTTCTAGAACTAGTAACTCAACCCACAACTTATATAGGTCTTCCAAAGTGTTTGTCTAACAGAGGCTTCAAAAAATAGTAACTCAACCCACAACTTATACAGGGCTTCCAAAGTGTTTTTTCAGCCAAGGCTTCCAGGACTAGTAACTCAATCCACAAAGGGCTTCCAAGACTAATAACTCAACCCAAGCTAAGGAA
>Ga0181464_1001157_pt1 | contig 12970 bp, 19 predicted proteins | sample InSIn2gowninarea_FD_119074 | JGI IMG/M metagenome (GOLD analysis project Ga0181464, IMG submission 119074) | Clean room microbial communities from NASA Spacecraft Assembly Facility at Jet Propulsion Laboratory, Pasadena, California, USA -... ...
AGCATCGGATCAATCAAAAAAATATAAATCAACTAAAATAATTTGTTTTCATCTCAAAAACATGTTTTTTAGATGAAAAGTATATCAGTGAAATAATTTTTTTGTACAATAACCATGGCTTCCTACCAATCACTCTTTTTTTATTGGTCTTCCTGATACCTTTGCTGCCCTTTATTTACACTTGAAACTAGAATTTTGACCTTGGAAATTAACCCTAAGACCTAATGGAAACATAAATTCCTTGACTCTAAAAATAACATAACTGAAACCATAACTGAATGCAACATGGAGATGGGTTAGCAAATGTACCTCATGAGGGAAAATTTAATTTTTTGAGAAGAAGACAACCATCAATGGACCATTTTGGCATAGCCTAGTGGAATGATAAAAAATTCAGTATGAGACACCTAAAATGAAAATGAAAAGAGCAGATTTGATCCCTGATGGAAGTATGCATATGCTGACACTAACATTGACCTTATTGGGGATGGAAACTCCTTGGAGGTGTCAAGAACACCTTAGACCATTTTCCTTGCTGATTGGGCCAATATGTTTAAACAAATGAGAGACTGAAAAGTTTTTGAAATTTTTTGAAAAACAACTCGATACAAACTGAAAACTGACTCACAATTGACTCTAAACTAACTCAAAAACAAAGTAAACATAGCACAAAGCATTTAATCTTTATAGCCTTCACTTTGGGTCCCAAGCTCAAATGACATTGTACTTCAAAACTTGCAAGGAAAACAAACTAGTATATACAATGACAGTGAAACAACTTTAGCAAGCTGCATCAGAAATAATAGTGTTTCGGGAAACTATCATTCACTGGTCCTCCTGAGCATTCTTGACCATCCTTTTCTGTTAATAAAAATGCATTCTGTCCTTGATAGGTTGAGATTTTATAAGGTCCTTTCCACAGATTGTCAAGCTGACCATTTTTCCTTTTTTCTTCATTTTGTGCATCCCATTGCAGCACTACATCTTCCGGTTGAAAATTTTATGCCTTGGTTTTGTGAGTTTTCTTTATCTTCTCTTGCAACCAGAAAGTGTTTTGAGAAACCTCTTCCCTTGTTTGTTGAAGGTGAAACATTTGATTGATCCGATGCTGAATATCATCTTCTTCACTTCTGACTTCTTGAATAATCTCATGACCGAGACTGCAAGGGATGTGGGAAACATTGTATCAGTACCATAAACCAATTCAAGAGACGACATACCTATTGATTTCTTGGTGCTCACTCTGTCAGCCCACAAAGCATTGACAAGCTTTCGATGCCAATTCTTTTTGTTTACCTCCAACATCTTCTTAATAATGTTTACCACGGATTTATTTGAAGACTCAGCTAGTCCATTGCCCTGTGGATAGTAGGCCGTGGAATGACCCAATGTGATGTTGTATTTGTTGCGAAACTCAACCATTCTCTTCGACTTAAATTCTACTGCATTATCTGTAATAATATTGTGAGGGAAACCAAAATGAGACAAGATATTGGATGCTAAAAACATAATGATTAATGTTTCCATAGCTTGCCTTGTTGGAATGGCTTCAATCCATTTGGTGAAATAATCGGTAGTTGTCAAAATCCATCTGTGATGTGTTGATGATGTAAGATGAATTTCTCCTATGAAATCAAGCCCCCACTCTATAACGGCACATTAACTACAACTGGTTTCAAAGGAAGAGGAAGCAACTTCCTTTTTCCTTGGAAAGCTTGACATTCGTGGCAGCTCATGACTGTTTTATACAAATCTGAAAACAAAGATGGCTAATAATACCCTACTCTCAAGATTTTATTAGTTGTTGTTTTCCAAAACAAGTGACCCCCACAATCTCCTTGATGAAAATCATTCATTACCTGCTGAGCTTCATTTTCAACCAAACAATTAAGAAGAACCCCTCTCGGATCTTTCCAATAGAGAGCACTATCTAAAATGCAGAATTTTGCAAACTTCAGCTTTAGTGATCTACCTTTACTTTTCGACATTCCAGGAGGAGGAGAAAGATGCTGAAGAACATATACTCTATCGGAATACCAAGGTGAGTTCAGAAACATCTCTGATACCTGAATGAGGGTGCCACCATCTTCGTCATCTGACATTGCTGCAATGAGATTTATGTCCAGAGCATGAAGATTCGACTTAGCCATGAATTTTTCCAAGCCTTCACCTTTGATCAGTTTCGTGGGCTTAATCTCAAGATCATACTTTAACATCACTGCTATCCACCTACCTCTTCTTCCTTATGGATTAGTTTGCATGAGGACATCTTTGACAACCACATCGGGAACATATGCTATGGTATGTGAATGCAAAATGTAAACTCGAAAATCCTTTAGTGCCTTTATAAGAGCCAAAGTTTGTTTCTCAATAATGTTATAGCACAGAGCAGCATCTTTGATAGTCCGACTGAAAAATGCAATGGGCTGCTCCACTTGATCCTTCTTTTGCATCAACACCGCAGCCAAAGTGTGCTCAGATGAAAATGAAAATATAATAAAGTCATGAGTATAATTGGGACTAATCAAAATAGGGGCTGTGGTCAAAGAAAGCTTTACCAAGTTGAAAGATTTCATGGCATCTTCGGTCCATTTCACAGTGTTATCCTTCTTCAACATATTAGTTAACTCACACAAATGCTCAACCAAATTTGGTATAAATCTGTGTAAGATGTTCATCTTACCATTGAAGGCTTGGATCTCCTTTTTGTTGTGCGGAAAGTCTATCTTCTGAATTGCCTCCACCCTAGAAGAATCAATGTGAATACCATCTTTGGAAATTATATGATCCAGGAGTTTACCTTATTCCATGGAAAAAAGACTCTTCTTTCGATTTAAAGAAATCCTGAACTCCCTGCATTCTTGAAAAACAATCCTCAGGGGGTGTAAATGCTCATCATCAGAACCAGAAAATACTTTCAAGTCATCTAAGTAAACCACTAATAAAACATCCTTCTCATTAGCGAAAGCTATTTCCATGGCCTGCTGAAAAGTGGCCCTGGGATTCTTCAGCCCAAATGGCATCTTGGCATATATTGAAAAGTCCCCCATGGTGTTGTGAAGGTAGTTGTGTCTTGGTATTTTTCACGCACCAAGATTTGATTGTAACCTGAGTAGCCATCTAGTAGTGACATTCGTGATGCTCCAACTACTCTTTGCATGATATGGTCCATCTTAGGAAGAGGATAATTATCTTTCAAGGATACTTTATTTAGGTTCCAGAAATCAATACAAAACCTTATCTCTCCGTTCCTTTTTCATACCGAAACCAAATTTTAAACCCAGTCAGAGAATATAATTGGAACAATGATACCAGCTTTAAACAATCTATTTACCTCTTTCTCGATGGACGGTAGCAGCTTTGGGTTGATCCTCCTCAACTTTTGTCTAAATGGTTTTTGATCTAGCTTGATAGGTATGGTATGCTGAATGATGTTCTTGTCATATACTTTAAAATATGAGTAATCCCACACAAAAACATCAGAAAATTCAGAAAGAAACATAACATACTTAGATTTTGATTCGAGAGATAATTCTTTTGATAGCTTAACAAGATTGGGCTAGTCCGTTGTTCCAATGTTTACATCTTCAACTCCTTTGTCAGTAGAAACCAAGGTTTCTTTTCTCGCAACATCATCTTGATCAAAAAACTCCTCTAAAGGTATAATACCTCTAGGAATAACATTATCCTTTAGTTGTAAAACATCCATCTGATTTACCTCAATGTCTTGTTCATCAAAATCACAAACATCATCAATTAAAGCATTCTTAAACTTCCCTTCATTTTGAAAAAAGGAATTAATTTCATTGTCATCCCAGAAAACTTGCCATTATCTCAAATTATCAGGAATAGTAGGCCTATGTTTCACATGAATTTCAAATTTATTGATATAATTCATTGGAATTTTCAGATTGCTCGTTGTCGTAGCAAGTGAATCAGCAATGATGTTTTGACTTCTCGACACCGCTATCAATGTGTACTTTGGAAACATTTTCAAGATATCTAGGACTGCGTTCCTATAAGCTCTCATCCGTGGATGCTTTGCTTGATATTCTCCTTTGACTTGTTTAATCACGAGCTCTAAATCACCATAAATAGAAATCATTTTCGCAGCCAGCTTCTTCAAAATATTTAGACCTGTAATCAATGCCTCATACTCCACTTCATTGTTAGAGAAATTGAAAGCTAATTTATAGGAACAGACTCTAACATTACTTGGAACTTTGTCTGGCTAAAAAATAGGACTTCGAATCCAAATTCCAATACCTGCACCATCCTTACCCAAAGCACCATCGAAGTCCATGCTCTAAAGGCCGTCTCCGTCTTCCAGATGTTGGAATTCTTCTTTTGTTTCAATCTTACCTTTGCTGGTTGCTTCATTTTTCTGTTCTTCACTGAATTTTTGCTCCTGTGGAGGCTTCTCAAAAGGAATTGCCACTTTTTCCTTTTCTTGATTAAGAACTTCTCTAAAATTTTGTGAAATTTTTAGTACATCTTCTACTTCTACGAGCTGAATATCTACATCATTCAATCCATTATCAGTGTACAAAAAAAAGACTCTAAATCTGTATGTACAACATTTATTGGATGATTTATGGGCTTATCTTTACTAGTGATCATCTATTTAATCTTCTTTTCTTGGTACAACTTCCTCAATTGACCGAATATAGGGATTATAGCATAAGAGAAATCAATTTGTAAAGTGCCTTTGAGTTTGGATCCCCATGATCTAGACAACATCATATCAAATCGATGTGGTATATCAACTACTACCACGTCCATCAAGACATTCTTGGTTGGGATTTGATCTAAGGAAACCACCAAATCTTTGATGAGACCAATGCAGCAAACTCTACCAAAATCAAATGAATACAAATCATGATATTTTTGGGTGATATCCAAGCCCAACTTTTCCATGATGGCCTTGGGCATAAAATTGTGGGAAGCTCTAGAATCAAGTATAACATTATGAAGAATATACTCATGCAGTGTAAGAATCAAATAAAAGGGTGGGACTTTGCTATCTTCTAGCAGACCTTCTATAGCTGGACCAAAAATAAGTTCAGGATGATCATCCTCAACATTCACTATGTCAGACAAAGGATCAATTTGCAGTATTCTAGACACATGGTGTTTGTAATGGCTATTCTTAACAAGCTCAGTCAAAGGAATGGACACTTTCAATTTAGCAATTTCACTTTCTAAATTAAAATATGTGACTTTTTCTACCTCTTTGACACCGATGTCCCTCTTATCTGTTTGCTCCTTCATTGCAATATCCTTTTCTTTATTGTCTTTCTCTTTTGTAGTTGTACTTGTTGATGGCTGATTTACCTTGCTAGGATTCTGATCAGCATGTTCCTTTCCTTTTTTCTGATTGTTTGAGAGATCATTCTTTGAATAATCATCCTTCCTCTTCTGAATAGGACTGACCGGTACATCTCTGCTCCTGAAAGGATATTGTCTCTACTATGCACTCAAAGAATTCATGTAACCACGGTGATAATCATTACATTTAGCCTCCAAAACAACATCATTTGCTAAGATGTAGTTCTCATCCTTTAGAATGTCAAAACTTTCTGCATACTCCTCATCTTCAGTCAGAAATATAGGCAAACCACCTGTAGTGAAGAAGTGATTTGTTTCAAATACAAGATCTTCCTCCTCTTCGTCTTCCACTCCTTGAACATAATTATACTATAAGCAAGTTTTGATCTACTGTTGTTGTTGCGCTGGTTGTTCCGGTGCTTTTTGCTCTCTTTGCTTGATTAGGTATTGGGGTTTCTACTGCCCTCTAAAATTTGGGTTTCGAATCTGCATTTCAGGTCTGTTTGTGATGGACAACCAGTCAACCATCCTTTCCATTGTTCGAATCAATGTATCCATTTTTACATCTGAAGTAGATGCTTCTTCTTTCACGATCACTCTTTTCTCTGATCTCATTCTTTCTCTTTTAGCTAGCAAGTTCGCTTCTATGCTCACAACATTCTTTTGCATGTCTTCTAGAGTTTTAGGATCACGTTCACACAACTGATATGCTATATCAATACCAAATCCATCTGGAAACTTAACCAAGAACAATCCCTCTAGTGGTTTGATATTTGCAGGGAGAGCATTGTATACTACATTAAATCTCACACAATAGTCTTACACACTCTCACCAACATTTCTTTTGATGTTCTCATATTCAGACAAAATCTTAAGGGGATTCTTCTTCACCTCCCACTGATCTAGGAACTACCTCTAGAGGATGAGTAGAGTAGTGATAGAAGCTGTTGGTAGGGCTCTGAACCATTTCTGAACTTCTCCTCCAAAACTTTGTACAAACAGCCTCATCATCACATCTTCAATTTCAACTTCATGGAGGTCAAAGAAATCATTCATATTGTCTACGTGCTGTTAAGTTGTGATGGTTTGGTTACTATCAAGGAAAGTTATTTTGATTTGATAATCAAGGGGCATGGCACCAGGATTTTGAGTAAAAACAAGGGGTGCATATCGGGCAACCATAACTGGAGGTGGGGGAGGTGGTGGATTTAAAACAAGGATTTGGATATTCAGTATACTCAAAGGGGGGTTAACGATATCTTGAGTGGTGTGAAAAACATGTGAAGAAGAAGGCGGAAGGTGAGAGATAGTTTGAGTGGCAGTAGATGCAAAGGGGGTATTTCGAAAATCGAAAGATGGCCTATGAGTCTTATTTTGTACCCAAGTGTTTAAGTTTGAAGAGAGATTCTGCAAATGATCAATAGTGTGAATAAGTTGTGACCCTGATTTATTGTGTGAAAACAAGTCTTCAACAGGGTTATAAAGAGATATAGAGGAATCAACAACTATCTGATCAATCCAACTTAAATATTTACTGTGAAATAAACTCTGCTCAAAATTAATATCAAACTCAATGTCTTGCAAAGTGTCTAACCTTCCCGAGAGTGAATTAACTCGAGGAATGAAATCCTAACTTGATTGTTCTCTAGCTAAACTAGATTTCTCTGTAGCTTTCTTCGATTTTCTCCCAACTTCATGAGGATCACTGACAATGGTTGGAGGGTTCGGATCTGGATTAGATTTGGTGGGAAGCCAATATGTATAATTTTGAAATTTAATATATTGCTTTACAACTTTCCAATTCAGCCTATTAAATTCTAAAACTAATCATCCACAAGCTTAAGAATTCAAATGAAACATCTTACTGGGGTGATTAACTTTTGATCTTTCATTTCCCCAGTATGGTCGCCACTATGTTAGCACTTGGATTGAACCTCACGCTAAAGGAAGGCAATTCCAGGGTAACCACAAACCACACTTAGCCAAGTAGCTAGCCCTAATAGGCCAGGAGAGGGCTCTCTCCTTAAGGATCTTAGCCGAGATGACTGGATCAAGAAAATAATATTAGGCTAGGTATAGCAGCACAAGGTTTGATTTGATTTTGAATGGTTTTGCTAGATCAGGAGGAGCCAAACAATTAGGGCAAGGAAATTAGGTAAAAATTGCAGGGTGTTTGATGGGGCAAGGCAGGCACAAGGATTAGCACTCTAGAGTTTGATAGGTGATGTGATTTAAAGATAGGTGAGGAGCTAGAAAGAGCATGTAAGCAACATGGATTCTTCCTAAATTGAATAAAACATAGACTGTAAATATTTTCCCAAAACAAAGCATAAACATTATGGGTTCTACCTATCAACTTGAAAACATCCACTTAAAAGAAATGAAATGATTGATGAAGTACAAAAAACTTTTTAACATATGATCACAATAGAGAAAACTAAACTGGACATCATGCCACATGGATCCCAAAGAAATAGCTGCAATTTTTCATTAATCTCCTGCTAAAACTAATACAAAAAGATGTCTAATCAAAGCATAAGTATCCAGCTAAGTCCAACCCTATACACTAAGAAAGAAGAAGAAGATATAGACATTGATTCAACCTCCTCCCATCTGCAAGGGTTGAACCTTAGGATGATTAACTAATCCATAAAAAATTGAACAAGAAATTGGAATCTAGGCAACCTAACAACTTGCCTCTAAAAGGGAGGAAACTGATTCATTTGTCCTCAAGATAACTTTTGGTCTAATGAATATACCTTCAATAAACTACTATCCATCCTATTTACATGCCTAGTTACCATTTACATTAGTAAAAAAATCATCCATGATAGAAAACTCAAAATTACAGTCATGGCACAGTGAAGTGAACATTCAACATAAAATTGTCCAATGCATAACGCCTAAGCTCTATGCACAACGCTTTTTGCAAGACCATTTTGGAGGTCTCCCTAGTGTCCAAATTGAGCTCATGATAGCTTATTTGAAATCCTGTCTGGTCTACTTTCCAAATATTCCTTTAGTTTCCCATTTGGAGTTGGTTTGACCGCTCAAAAATGGATTCTCCCAAGACTGGTTCTATGGCTCAAAATGAATGCAGAAAGGTCATTTTTTGGGTGTTTTTTGACCTTTTGGTTGACCAGTTCTGCTCTAAAAGCTTAGAAAATGCATAGGGTGCATGTAATCATCATTTTGAATCCACAAATTCTGACGATTTCCTGTTTACATGCCTCTAGGAAAAGCGCAGCGCTAGTGGCGTTGCGCATAGATCCAATTTTCCTGAGTAAAAAATTGCAAAATTCTTCAAAAGGGCAAAAATTCTCAAAACCTACTCAAACTTTGTGGAGAACACCACCATAAAGTGTCTGGTTTAGCCAAATAAGCTTCAGCAAGCAACCTAAGCCTATCACCCTCCTTTTTGCCTTTGAGTGCTTGTTTTAGCCTTGTCTTCATTTGCTTGACTCTTATGTTGAGAATCTTGTTCCGGGTGCTGTAATGGCGAGCCATGTGCCTAATGATGTGATTGTCCCTATTGGCCCTTTGTAGCAACTTCTCCAAATACAAACTGACCCTATCAAGCCATGTTTCTCTATCCTCCTCAATCTCCTTTTCAAGCCTTTGTTTTGTAGTCAAGGTGGCTGGGGTTTCTTCCTCTTGCATTACTGACTTGCCTTTGTCACCTTGCCTCTTTGCTTTGGGAAGTTATAGCTCCATGAGGACTTGTTTGTCACTTAGCTCCTTGTTCTCTTGCTCAAGGTATGAAATGACATACTTATCTCTCACCAAGTTGTCCATCAGTGCTTGGATCTATGCATCGTTTTCCCTTATGGTTATATTTTCATTTGTTGCCTCATCTTGAGCCTCCAAGTCAACTATCTTAATGGCATGATAAACATGTGGCTGTTCTAGTCCATAATGTTCCATCAAATCAAATTCCCTTTCCTCTTCATCATTGAGGCTTTCCTCCAACATCTTTTCTTTCTCTTTATGCACCTGTTGCACTTGTTGTACCTCTTGTGTTGATGAAGAAGGTAAAGCCCCTTCCACAGTTTATGGAGAAAGCATTTTCCTATGAGTTGATGAAGAAGGCAAGGCCCCTTCCACATCAAGTGGAGTAAACACTTGCCTATCCACTGCAAACAACTTTCTAGCCCCTCTCTGATATGTTTTGTAGGCTTCAGGCTTCTCAACAACTTTAGTCTCTTTAGCCTTCTCACTTTCCTTTACTTTGGCACTATTGGAAAGCCTTTCTGCTTCTTGGGGCACTGGTGGAGGAGTCTGAGGACCATTGAAGATGTCATTGGCAATAAATGTATCCCAAGAGATGTTGAGGAGGTTGAGATGATGTAGCACAATCATCTTAATTAAGGAATAGTGATAGATACTACTCGTCTACTGGGGGTATGGCTTTTTCTGTACAATGTAGGCCATCTTCTCAATGTTCCTAAACAAGAAATATGGGATGTTCAACATTTTCACTCTTGTGAAGTGCATAAGAAGCCTAATATGATAGGTGTACAATCTAGAAAATTTTCCCTCACACGTAAAATATTTCATAATGATCCTCATCATAGGGGCATGCTTGTCTTCAAGGAACCTGAAAGGAAAGGTCCTCTTCTTTTCATTCCTGTACCTAGATTTGATGTATGGCTCATGGTAGTGCTCATCCAAATCTTGTGCTTTATACCATTTTTCCCCACATTCAGAATCCTTGCAGCATCAACAATGATGGAGGATGAAAATGTAAATGTCACCCCGATAAGAGTTACCTTGTTATCACAGAGATTGGCTACAAAAAGCCTAGTTAGCTCAGGATGATGTTGAACTCTTTGTACCTACTCACAAAACTCATAACGCCCTAAATTCCTCAAACAAGAGACAGTCATACGAGAGGCCTATAACTCTCAAATGTTTGATGGTTCCTCTCTGATAACTCTTCCTCCCTTATGTGGTTTTCTTTGATGCTGAGGTTCATCTCCTATACTTTCACCACCACTGTATTCCTCCTCCTCATAATCTCTATCCTCTTTATCCATGTCTTTTGAATTTGAGGCTTTGAAACCCTAGAGAAGGTAATCAAGAAGTGAGTTACGGTAAATAGGGATAGGGGAAGGTGAGAGGAGTTTGTGCAATGTAGGATGAGATATATATGATGTGAAAGTGAGCAGGAGGGTATTTTTTGGTAGGGATTGTTTAGTAAATAGGGGTTTAAGGATTTTGTTTTGGGGATTTAGGGTATAGAGTATAGGTGTAGGGATTTTTTTTTGGGGATTAAGGTATAGGGGATAGGTGGAGGGATTTGTTTGAGGGAATTATGGTATAGGGGATAGGTGGAGGGATTATTCAACAAAATGTGGGAATAAAGGACATGATAAGCAGGGAGGGTTTTTAAGGCAACCTAGGGTTTGAAAATTTAGATAGAAAACAAACTTCAAAATCATGAAATGTGTGCCGGGAGGATAGTTCAAGGAGTGTAATTACTTTTTTAGAGGCTCTAGATAGCAAAGGAGCGATTTAGATGGTCAATAGGGTGGTTTTGGTGTTCGCTGGCCCTATGCACAACACCTTGTACATGTGCGTAGTGCTCCGGCTCTATGCGCATCACCGTGCAAAAATGAACTAGAAAACAGGTTCTATGCATAGCTCTTTATCTTTATGTGCAACACTCCCTCCTCTATGCACAATGCTCCCTCCTCTATGAACAATGCTCCCTCCTCTATGCGGAGCGCCCCTCAATCTGCCCTGTGCGCAGCCCCTCCTACTCTATGCGCTATGCATCCTCTTGCCTCAGCCACCAATTGGCTTCATCTCTCTTCTCTCCTTCAACTCTCTTCCTTCTCTTTGTCAAATGAATATGATGAATTTGAAAAAGGATTTTGAAATCTTATATAGAGGGTCATTTTGATTTTTCTTCTTAAAAAACCCACTTTATAATGTTTTTTGGAACTTTTACTTTCCTCCAAATCTCTGTTTAATACTTTTCTCTCTTTGTCTCTTTTCAGGTGGATGATGCTTGGATTGAACTGATTTCTTCAATGGCTTTCATTACTTACAACATGTAGAAATTATTGGGTAGCTTATGGGAACACTTATTACATGAAATGACTTGAATTACATCAAAAAAATATAAATCAACTAGAATACTATGTTTTCATCTAAAAAACATGTTTTTGAGATGAAAATTACATCAGTGAAATAAAAATTTTGTACAATAACCATGACTTCCTAACAATCATTCTTTGTTTATTGGTCTTCCTCATACCTTTCCTGCCCTTTATTTACACTTGAAACTATACTTTTGACCTTGGAAATGAACCCTAAGACCTAATGGAAACATAACTGCCTTTACTCTAAAAATAACATAACTGAAACCATAACTGAAACCATAATTAAATTCAACATGGAGATGGGTCATAAAATGTACCTCATGAGGGTAAATTTGATTTTCTGAGAAGAAGACAACCATTAGTGGACCGTTTTCGCATGACCTAGTGGAATGATAAAAAATTTAGTATGAGACACCTAAAATGAAAATGCAAAGAGTAGATTTGATCCCTAATGGAAGTATGCATATACTGACACTAACATGTTGGATAGGTCCTCCTCCTATGCAAGGATCAAGTGATGACCATCACCCCTATCTTGGCTCCCTCAGATCAAAGGGACCTAAGCTCATCCTCAGGCGCATAATAGGTACCCTCTCAAGTATGAATGAGACAATGAGAGTGCCATACCCAAAACTCTGTTGGGTTCAAGTCTTGCATGTGGTCAATTGTGCCCTCAATTGGTGAAGCACTACTTCACACCAACTAAACATCTGAGGTTGGACACAGTCAAATACAAACAATAGTTAGGCCTTTGTTGCAAATTGGGGACTCTACCCCACCGAATGCACAATCAACCATAAAATGGCCCTCATAGATCTGGACCTAATCCTCTTTATGGGGACTTTATTGCTGACGAGTCGACTCTCAAGGATACGGTAATATTGAACCAGCTCTAGGGTGGATCAAGGATCAGACCTACCCCCGATGAAGTTTGCTTATGCTCCTCTACACGACAAACTAGTCAAAATGTAAATATCATCGCGATTAATGGATAACTCATGATCTACAATCCTAAACACCTGCTCATGTTCATCCCGACACTAGATAATCCATCTCAACAAGTCCTCCTACCCTTTCATCAAGTCCACCTTTGCATACTTCAGCAAACCACAGAGGCATAATGCAAGTATGCATGCTGGATCATTTGGCATCTGCAATTCTTGGTTGTCATCATCCGGTTCTCTCCATAGGCTAGTCGTAATGGCCCAAAACCTGTGCAAAAAAACCCAAAAATCAGTCAAAATGGGGCAAAAAAGCTTCAAGAATCACTACATGGGGTTTTAAAATGCACTCTAAGGCTTTAACGCTCCCCCTAGTGGTACACAAGGAGGATTGACACCCTCCAGCAGGTCGTAAAGGGCATTTAACGCTCCCTGCAGGCCTGCCAGAGGGCATTAGTGCGCAAATACTGATTTAGGGCTCCCCAAATCTACAAAAATCCACCATAGAAACTGATAAGAAAGGTTAAGTAAAGAAAATATCAAGGTTTTTTCAACTACCTAGGACTGACGGCACGTCAAATGGTCCCCCTGATC
>Ga0181464_1001159_pt1 | contig 12958 bp, 12 predicted proteins | sample InSIn2gowninarea_FD_119074 | JGI IMG/M metagenome (GOLD analysis project Ga0181464, IMG submission 119074) | Clean room microbial communities from NASA Spacecraft Assembly Facility at Jet Propulsion Laboratory, Pasadena, California, USA -... ...
ATTGTTGTGCCCCTATTGTCCCCATATTGTTATTACTGTGCCCCATAGAATCCCTCTATTGTTATTTTTGTGCCTTTATATTATTATTGTTAGGTCGACTGGGTTATATTGTGACTCCTTAGACTCCTATATACAGAAAGGAGGTTTTGTCATTTGAATTATCAAGGAATCATTCATTTGTGTAATGTAAAGGAGGTTTCCCCCTTGAAGAGGCTGAATTCTAAGGCATTGATCTATCTTTTCTATCTTTTTGTGAGCTAGTTTCATAACAGTAGCAATAGTAGAAACCATAGTAGTAACAACAGTACTATCACATCAAGTGGTTCATGTACGGATGTGTTTTGGACTATGTATTTTGACGAACCAAAGACATAAGACAACTTATGAGTCGGGTGTGTTCTAATCGACCCTTGCAACAAGAAGCATCTGGTATCAAGTCTCTTGGAGTTCAAGTGCATGAACAATGTACCAGAATATGAAGCAGTCGGGTTGGGTTTGTAGAAAGCCATCAACCTCAATGTGGTTATACTCAAAGTGGTAGGTGATTCAGAGATAGTGGTACAACAGGTATGTAACACCATTCACTATTTATCACCACATCTCAAAAGTAACCAACAAGAGGTATGGCAACTAATCTCAAACTTCCAAGAATTTAATATCATTGTTGTACCACGAACGCATAATGCAGCTGCCAATGCACTAGCAAACACATCCTCGAGAATGTCACCAATTAGGGATAGGTTTACTATTGTAATTTTGTACAAACCATCTATCCCAGACAACATAACTAACTTACACATGTTTAATGATGATCAACATATACTATATTTCATGGCCAACACTAATGTCTTCAAAGATGCAGTGATAGACGATGACAAGCACGAGTGCTCTCTGCAAGCAGAAGTTGGTAACATGAAATGCCACATTATCACAAAAGATGTGGAATCATTGGAAAATCTATATGACTTGCAAGAATGGTTCCAGGGACAAAGGAACATCAAGACCCATAGTTCTACCATGAGGCACGAACTGATAAACCTGGGAGCAGAACAGGATCCGAAGTTTGTCAATCTTGGTACATGTTGTGCATAGCAAGAGAGACAAGCCTTTATCTACTTGTTCAAATAGTACCGAGATGTGTTTGTGTAGACGTATGATGACTTGAAAAATTATGACACATGGATTATCCAACATATCATTCTAATCAAGGAAGGGGTCAAGCCATATCAATAGAAGCTGAGGAAAGTACATTCATCGCTTGAACCCATCATATAGAAAGAGCTTACTAAACTATTGGATGCACGGATCATATATAAAGTTCAACATTCCACTTGGGTCTCCAACCTTATGCCTTGGGGAAATCTGATTGTGTGTTGATTTCCGAAATGTAAACCATGTCTTGGACAAAGACAACTACCCTATGCCGTCCATGGACCATATTTTGCAAACAGTATATGGGGCACAAATCTTTTCTCTCCTTGACAGTTTCTCAGGATACAATTAGGTTCTAGTATCGAAACCTGAGAGACTCAAAGCTACTTTCCATACCAAGTGGGGTACATTCGCTTATAAACAAATGCCATTTGGGCTTGTGAATGTAATTGTGACATTTCAGTGCACTATGGACATTGCCTTTCGCGGATTCATTGGACAGAGCATGGTGGTATATGTTGATGATGTGACTATGTTCTCAAGAAGACGATAAGACCACATATGCCATCTTAAGAAAAAAATTGAGCGATGCCAGAGATACGGGATTTCCTTGAATCCCAAAAAGAGCGTATTCGTCGTGTTAGAGGGGAACCTCCTCAGACACATTGTTGCCAAGTGCAAGATCAAGTGGATGCAGACCAGGTCAAATCCATCACATAGATTCCTCACCCAGTTCACAAGAAAGTCATGTAGTCCTTCTTGGGGAAGATAAATTGCCTCCGGAAGTTCATCTTTGATTATGTGCAGATAGTTAAGCCCATGCAGGACGTGATCAAGAAACATGTAGTGTATAGCTGGGGTAAAAAAGAAAAATATGCATTCGCCCAGATTAAGGAGGCCATTGCAGAAGCACCTGCACTCTACAACCCAAATTTCAAGAAAAATTTCCTGCTATACACCTTCGCTTCTGATAACTCACTAGCTACAATACTCACTCAGAAAGGTGAAACTAATGATGAACATCCCATCTCTTTCATGAGTGCAAGCATGCAGGGACTAGGGGTCAACTACCCCACCATTGACAAGCAGGCTTATGTAGTTTACAAGGTGGTGAAACACTTCAAGCCATACTTGCTAAAGAACCAATGCATAGTCTTTGTCCCCCACCCAGCAGTTTGCACATTGCTAGTACAACAAGGGCTAGGAGAACAACGTGTGAAATAGATGACAAGCTTGCTAGAATATGATCTTGAAATCAAGCCAGTGCACATGATCAAAGGACATGGGCTCTGCAGACTTGTAGTTGAATTAGTGCACGCTTCAGAGAACAAAGAATATCTCACTGGTTGGGAGCATGAGATTGAGATGTATGACATAAGGCAAGCAACACCCACGGAAGATGAAACCTCTTGGCACACAGATGCACGCCAATACCTTGAGCACAACACTATACCCTCTCACTTTTCTATTAGACAGAAGAGGCCATTGCGCCTGAAAGCCTTAGCATATCAGTTAGTGCACGAAGTGATTTACAGAAAGCACAGTAAACGAGTTTTGCTCAGGTGCCTGGAGGCACATGAATTAGAGGTGGTACTTCAAGATCTACATGACAGACCTACTGGGGGTCACTTTTTGGGAAATACCACTGCACACAAGGTTATGCAAGCCGGGTTTTACTTTCCCACATTATTCAAGGATGCACATGCCTATGCCTGCAAGTTCCCATTCTGTTAGCGATGCGTCGATAGAACACAAAGATCAACAACCCCATTGCACCCTATTGTAGTGATTGAACCATTCCAATAGTGGGGCTTGGACATCGTTGGTGAATTTTTCCCTTATTCATCAAAACACCACCGCTATATCCTAACAACAACTGACTACTTTACACAGTGGACAGAACCAGTTCCGCTCAAACAAGTGAACGACTAGGAGGTCATCAACTTCCTCCAACAGAATATCATCTCATGCTTTGGTGTTCCCGTATCACTTATTTTTTATAATGCAACTTATTTTTCATCTTTGAAACTCTATGACTTTGCATTGCAGAGTGGTATTGTGCTAAAGAATTCATAAAATTACTACCCGCAAGGAAATGGTCTAGTATTGTGCACAAATAAAAACCTCATTCGTATAATCAAGAAGACCATTTTATCTAAGTAGAGTAACTGGCATACCACCCAAATGAATGCACTTTGGGCTGACTGTGTAACACCTAAGCCCTCACTAAATACCTCACTGTAATTCCTGGTTTATGGTAAAGAATTCATCCTCCCGCAAAATATCTACTTGCTTGCACTTCAGCTTTCCCAAGAATCCAAAGGCAAGCCTTGCCAACTAATTCAGTGTAGGATGGATGCTCTCCATAAGCTTCAGGAAGAAAGGATGAAAGCAAAAGAAAAATTCACACTCCACCAGAATCATATCAAGACATGGTTTAATAAGAAGTCTGCAAGGAAAGCTAGCTTCGGTGTGGGTGACTTAGTTCTAAAATGGGATAAGCTCCATGAAGACAAAGGAAAACATACAAAGTTCCAATCCCTATGATTGGCCCATACACAGCCCACGAGAAGCTTGGGTACATGTGCATTGTAATGTTGAGTCATGTCAAGTGTAAGTCAAGTGTTAACAGTGGGATATAACAGTCATAGAGTAGGTGAAGAGTCATGAGGGTAATTGAACTATCACAAAGGGGAATGTCAAGGGTCACCCTACCCTTTCCTATAAATAGTCCCTCATTACACATTGTAAGGGCTTTTGGTCTATCAAGATTCTACTAAGACTATCTTAAAGAAGGCTTGGACAGTGTTGTAATGTGCCTTGGGTTCTCCAATGCACGGAACTAGTACATTTCTTTGGAGGAGCAGACAGATGTCACTGTAACGTTCCACTGATGGGGCTAGTAGGTTTAAATGGTGTATTTTATGATTGTGACTTACACTTCTTTACATAATAAAATCCATCACATTTTCATGCATATGTTATTATTGTAGTTGGACTGCTTCGATTGCCTTAATGATATATGTTGTTTAACTTATGCATTTGTAGATGAACTAATTCACATGCAATTATATGAATCTTGTTGTTAATGTGTTGCCTATGTTGTTAATGTTGTCATCGTTGGTGTCAACTGCTCTGCTGGAAGCTGTGCATGTCCTTTATGTTGTGTGTTCCTAGCCGAGTTGGAACTGATCCCTTTCAACATAGAACTCACCTTCACCTTCCTCTCCCTTGGAAGTGTTGGAACCTCTTATACTCATTCCTTGACTCACTACATCAGTCACACACTTTCTACTGACAGAGTTATCTTACTTGCCATTGTGCGACATCATAGTCAAGGCATTACCTTATGACCCACTGCTGGGACTCCTACACCAAACGGTCAGAGGTCTAATTGGGACTTCTTACTGGGGAGATATGCTTGACATGTTGGTGGGTCCAGCACTGTCAACACAAACCCACGTAGTCTTTGTGCATTCCTATCTCTGCTACCTGCATTCCCTACTACTTAAGAGCCTTTTCCTCTAGCGACCTTTAAAGGAAAATATAAATCATAAAACTTAAAGTTGAAACCCTTAAACACCCAATATACATAAAACATTCATGAAAAACAACTGAAGAACATAGAGAGAAGAACCACCAAGGCAAAGTAAAGACAATAAATTACTCCTTATATAGGAATCCCTTCACAAACCATGACCACTACAAAACATTAAAATCCAACAAACCTTAAATACAATGCTACTAGTGTATTTATACTTTCTTAAGAATATTCCTAGTGCTCTATGCCAAATATCTCTTATTATTATATTATTTCCTTTAAATTTCATAATGCCTCTATTACATCATTACAGTTGTATTAAATTCATTATTTCCTTAAGTACTTCACTAGGTACTTCATATTTTCCTCCCTAAATACATTACAAAGAGGGTTATACAAGAGATCTATACTAAAAAGTGAAAATCATACCTGTGAAATATTGCCCTGGTATATCAGTAAATCTAGGAAGGATTCCATGAAGGTAGCCAAAGATTTCCATAATAGATTCTTGTATGAAGTCAAAGAGGAGATGGAACAAATGAAAAACTCTATGAAAAAGGAAGAGACTATCCAAAGCCCAAATTGAGGCTAAATTTCGGGGTTGAATTCCTAACATATTCTTTTCTCGAACTAGGGATATTAAGTTCTTTAGATTGGCAAAAATTTATTGACTCAACAAAGCATCATCACCCAAATTCCAGAGGAAATAATCCTCCAAAAAAAGACATTCTCAATAAACTAGATTTAATGGACATGAAATTTGCAGTTGTATCTAAAGAGTGTTTAATATTGACATCATAGTTTCCAACCCCATGGTAATAACTACGATAACCTCACAACTCCTAAAGGAATTCAAAGGTAAAAGGGAAAACATTTCAACCCAATCCTAATGATGAAGACCCCCTACCATCAAAATAACCTCAAAAGGAATTAACATAGTCAGGCAACCATGTAAACCTACTAAACCAAATATGCTTTATCATCTTTTCTAGTCAATTAAAGGTTGTTACTTTTTTTTTTTCTCAAGGAAAAAATCATAATTTTCATCACTTAAAATGGAAATTACATGTTGCAGATGTACCACTGTGCATTCAAAAAACCATATAGGTCCCAGCAAAAAGAAAAAAAAATAGTAGCCTATCTGCTTCACCTGTGCATGCATAATAGATCTAAAAGACCCCCTCACAGTGTTGGAAAGCCAAAAATCAGACTTGATTTATAGGCCTATCTAGTTTTCTATATAGTCTACATAGTTCATCATAATATCTATATTGAAAAGGAACAAAAATAGATAAAAGTAAAGTTTCAGTTCATGGATGTTCCTATTGCGAACACTCTATAAAGGGCCTATGGTAATATACAGAAGATGTGCCCCCTATCTGTTTTGTGACCTTCCAAGTAACCATAGTCTATTGAGCGCCTACTTCTTAAAGGGTGTTAGCCACTAAGTTTCATTCCTTATAGATATGATGACATGAAATTATGTCAAAAGCATGTTTAAGCTGAAACATTTTTTCTAAGATAAGAATTAGTGTATGCATTTGAAATCTCTAAACATTTTTGAACTAGTTAATGATTATAATCATAGAATTGCAAAATATATGAATATGTTAGACATTTTTCTCAATAAAAAATAGGAGAAGGAGCTTATGTCTAAGAATTTTAGCGTAGTTATTTTATCCTCTTCCCAATCCACTCTGAAGGTTGAAGTAAAAATTACCCGGAGATAAAGAACACCCCACCCTCCCTCCTCCCACATTCGCCCTATTTTGAAGAGGCCCCATTTAAGTAGTCTAATTTATGGATAAATCTGTCTCTTAAGAAGTGATGTCATGCATATGTTGTGCTAATATCGATTCAAGAAGAAGAGACAAAATTTCTAAGACATGGGAAAACACAATTTCATAAGCGGATGGCTTATCCTGACAAATATCCTTATTCTTTTTTTAGCATATGTTAGAAATATCTGTAAGGAATACCATACTATTTAAATATTCATATACAAAACATTTACAGTCGCTTAAATTCACCTTTAAGCTAATTCTGATTAATAAATGTTAGAGCCTTGCCAAAATGACTTCCCAACTACAACACCTTCAAAAATTATAGAACAAAAATTTTGCCAGACGATAACTGACATTACAAAATGCATACCCGTGAGGAAATACTATATAATTAATGATCAAAGTCACCTCCCACTCGTAAACAAATTGGTGAGGCACAAATCGATAGTTAGGGTTCAATAATTCTTTACTACATCTACTCTATCCGTTAATCACAAATATCCTTATTCTAAGAGAGCCAAATACCCTATTTTATGAGAGGAGGAAGCCTTCTAAGTTCCTTATGGGAAATATCCTCCCACCATATCTTCCAAGCATCATTCAAGGATTCTCCCTACTAGCTTAGAGAAAACACTAGATAAATTTTATACGAGTTCCATAGCCCTAAAGAAAAAGGGCATGAGAGGAAAATATGACCCATCGATTCCCCATCATTTTTGCACAACACACACTATATGGAACCAACCATATTCCTATTTCTTAAATTGTCCCCTATAGGGATCTTATTATGAAAAACACATGATTGAAAAATACATGATTTTGTCAAATAGTTAAGCTTTCATACCTTTTTCCACCACCATTCCAACACCACGGGTTTTTAATTTTCAATAATACGCAAGTACCTTGTTTTGGGGGTGTATTCACTTGACAATGAACGTACCCATGCAAGGGTGTTTTCTCTGTGTTGGATGCACATATGAGATGTATTTAAAGCTACAATATAATTTTGTCAGAGATTTGCAATATTGTTATGCATATTTAACTGATGTGTAGACATCCACCCCTATACTCAAATAGAAGTACGAGTGTCATTAGCCATCTGATTTAAATTATTTTTTCCACTAGAATTTAGTGGAAGGACTAGTTCTCAAGGTAGTCAACGATGTTCCCCACATCTAACCTAGGGGTCAATTCCAATATTTACCTTTGGCCCATTAACTTCCTTCCAAGCCAAACCCTCCTAAACAAATAAAAATGAAGATATTATAACTTTATAGACCATTAATATTTTAGTCCTCTTCTTATCCACCCGCTGAATCCATTCTTCTAAAGACAAGTGGAAAATATATATTCTTTACACACTACCTTCCACAAACTGTTCATTGAAATTAACCTCCAACCATCTTTCGCTATCAATGCCTTAAAGAAGGATGGAAGGTTTTTTAATTCCCATCCACCCCAGATCATAAGTAGAGAGATCTTATTCCATTTTACCTAGGAGAAGATTCACCCTTCTATTTATCCAAGCCATATTTTGTGAATGTAATTCAAGACTCCTTTAGGGATCCAAGATAGTGACATCCAAAAAGCATGAATAACCTCTAGAAAACCACCTGTAGCTCCAAAATTTTGGTCTTCTCTCAATCTTTGCAATGAGGCAATGTCAATTAACCTTTTTATAATCATTTCATTTTGTATGGATCCCCAAATATTTTAATCCATCATTAAAGTTGTATGAGTGGGAAGGAAATAAATTTTGAACATTGAGAGATTCGTCCATAGAAAGGTTGAGAGGAGAGATAGTGCATTTAAGAGCATTAATTTGCATACCAATAACTTTTTGAAATAGTGTTAATGCATTTTTAATATCAACAATTCTATTTCTTGAACTATCATAGAATAGTAAAATATCATCAACAAATAATAAGTGTGTAATGGTCAAATCTTTAGCCACCAAGCACCTCTTAAGTCCCCCCTTCCCTTTGCATCAACTAAAATCTTACTCAGACCTTCCAACACTAAAAGAAACAAGAGGGGAGACAAGGGGAATCCTTATCAGAAGCACCTTTTAAAATGAAATAAATTCAAGGCAACTTCGTTTATTAGGACAATGAAGGACACCGATGTAATATAGCTCATCACCTAGTTTATGAAAGGGACTTCAAAGCCCATATGAGTGAGGATAAACCTAAAGTAAACCTAGTAGACTCTATCATATGCTTTTGAGTGAAAAGGACTACCTTGAGAACTAGTCCTTCCACTAAATTCTAGTGGAAAAAATAATTTAAATCAGATGGCTAATGACACTCGTACTTCTATTTGGGTATAGGGGTGGATGTCTACACATCAGTTAAATATGCATAACAACATTGCAAATCTCTGACAAAATTATATTGTAGCTTTAAATACATCTCATGTGTGCATCCAAGACAGAGAAAACACCCTTGCATGGGTACATTCATTGTCAAGTGAATACACCCACAAAGCATGTATACATGTTGGTTCTTCTCATCAGAGTCACGTATATAGTATGAAGTATGATTTGTGGTGTGTGGGGGGGGCCGCTTGAAAATATTTCATAAATGGTTTTTCCCAAATAAGAATCTCTTCGAAAGATGTGGCTATGCCTTCATCTGAAGTTCCCAAAGCCTAGATGGTGTTTTGAGCTTTGCGTCCCTTTGAATTTTTTTGAAACAAATTCATATTTATCCCCAATTTTTAACCAAATAGCTCTGTTTTTTTGTCTCTGTGCTTCCTCTTTGTCTCCAAAAATTCTTCTTTTTGCAGCTTCCAAATAAAAAATCCTTTGCTTTGAGTCTTCATTCAGATACCCCTAGCTTTAAAAGACTTTAATCTCCTCCTCCTCTCATTGAATTTTTGGGAAAACCATTGTATCATATATTGTTTAACCCTTTTAAAGTTCTCAACAAAACAAATCACAATCACAATAGGATCCCCCTCATTTAGATTAAAAGGGGCCTAGGTTTCAGATACTAGCTTGAGAAAACAGGCATCATTAAGTCACGAGGAATTAAATTTAAAAGGGCTTCTAGGGCTATTTGAATTCCCCTTCAATTCGAGGAAAATAGGGTGGTGATAACATTTGCCTCACACTCCAGTCCATTGACCAAATAAAGGGGTATTTTCCATTATGGCTTCTTCCATAAGAAAATGATCAATACTTCTTACAACTATAGCCTCCCATAATCTGCAATTCCTCCATGTGGGCTTAGGTTTGATAAAATCCAAATAACATAATTTATGATCCATATGAATGTGACTAAAATAATAAAATAAAGAGTATGCATGGCCAAGAGGGCCCCAAATTTTTGAAATTCCAATAGAAAGATTCAGATCACCTCTGACCACCAGATTATTTGATTTCATAAAATATCTAGTCATCAACATGTCCCATAAAGTATTCCTATCATGACAAGGACCATAAGTATTGAGAACCCTAAGATCCTTCCCTAGATCCATAGAGAAAATGTCAACCCCAAAAAGCATCTCACCCCCCTTAGGAGCTAATAAGTTTAATGGATTTTTAATTAAAACAAATTATTAAACCCTTATATCTACCTTTAGCATCGGAAGCAACAAAAATCCATTTGGGCAATAGAGGCTCCAATGCCCTAGTAACCTTATCTCCCTCACCCAACGTCTCTTTTAGAAAAATGATATCTAAATGATAAGAAAAAATGAGTCTCTTCAAAGCTAGTTTCTTTAATGGGCTATCCAAAGCCCTACAATTAAAGGAGAGAAAGATCATTTAGGAATCATGATAGGGGTTCATGCCACTCTAAGTGCCCCATCAATATACTTATGTCTACCTACAACAATATCCAAGCTCACCTTGAATTTTTCCTTTGAGATACGATATTTTCTGTCCCATTGACAACTACCAGGTTGAACTGAGAAGGAAGGCCCTAGATCGACCATGCAGGAGATAAAATCCCCTTTACAAATAAATTATTGAAGGTTACATCTAGGGATGTTATCAAAAGATGAATTCATATCTAGGGAACGAATAGAAGGCATATCGGGCATAAAGGAAAAATAAGGAGAGGATGACCCCATATTCATGTCAAGACAACTAAAAGCACTAATTAAAAATGATACTGGAGGAGAGGAAGAGTAAGTACCCAAAGATATAGGACTCGATGTGGAGGGAGTATCATCATGAGCAGATTGCATTGCAGGCTCAACTGGGACCTTCATCACTACATCACCATCCTCTTCCGTTTGCACGGGGATGAGATAGGTATTTTCCTATGCCTATGCATTAATATCCTCATCTTGATAGCCATTTACCTTCATTTAAACCTTATTAGTACCTCCAGGAGATGTGAGTTGTCTCCCCTTCTTTCCCACAAAAGGAAGTGAAAAATCCTTCAAAACGTGTTTTTATTTGTGACACCCATGGCATCGCAAGTGTATTCCTTCATAGTACGTTTGTTTTCTGTGCTTATAACCTCTGTAGAAAATATTTAACTTTGCAAACAATCCATCACAACGATCTAAATTTACAAAAATGCTCATTATTTCCATCTTTCCACTAGTCTTAAACGACATGTCAACCTCCAAGAAGGATCCCAGCTTATTCCCAATAACTTTAAAAACATCCTTACACTAGAACTATGACGATAATCTTGGGAGTCTAACACAAATAGGAGAAACCTACAACATTTCATGGAGAGAATCAAACAATGGATTCCATTGCTTCAACAATATCAACGTGGAGCCTAGACACCATGTCTTTCCTAGGGCCCAACTAGCTATTGTCCTTGAATTAAACTTAATCATGAACCAACCTCCTGTTAGGTTATTGACCTTGGGTAGATCCTATAGCAATTCCTTGTTGGCATTATGATAGAGGTGATACAAGTGTTGTCCTTGATGGAAACTCACTCAGATGACAGATCATAGTGCAGCAGGTCAATAGCAAAGATTTAATGATCAGAGAGAGATATACGCAGGTTCACCTTAACAAAGAAGTGTATACACATGGGTTAACAGAACAAAAGGTGTGTGTAACGTACACACGCAGTTTCACAAAAGGAAAGGCAGGTACGTGTTGGAAAACTAAGTTTTGGTCCGTGGTATTTTGATCCATGGTATTAGTCCAAGGTATCTGGTCCAAAGTATTGGCCCCGAGTATTTGGTCCAAGGTATTGGTCTTAAGTGGTTTTGAACCATGGTATTGAGAAAGGCCTAACACTACAAAAGGAGGAGAAGATCATTAGGCCAAAGGGGGCAAGGATTGAATATGTGAAAAAGTGAGAGATCCAGTATGCAGGTTGTGGGTTCATGATGTTTTGCTTGATCTGAACCAAGTATGCACCTATGTGGATGATGATGTATGATGGATCGAGATCTTAAGGCTTGGAATATATTATCATTATGTGGTTTGATCATGAATAGACTAGATTTGAATTACTGATGCATATTGTATTGTATAAATGTTATGATCTAGGTATGAATGATGTTTGGAATAGTTACAAAGTTATGAGTGAATATTTGCAGATCTGTACACAGGTTCGCCTTGGTAAAAGCATGTATACATGTTGGTTCTTCTCATCAGAGTCACGTATATAGTATGAAGTATGATATTTGAAGTTACAGTTGGATCTGGTTGTTGTTACATAGTTTTGGGTTCTGCTTTGTGTTCTGGTGACAAGTCTTCAGTGATTCAGTGTTGGGTGATTCAGAATTTAATGATTGGTTGATGCAATGGTTGTATTGTAGTGGTGATTGATTTTGAGCTTCAATGTTGTTGATGGGTCTAGTATGAAAATTGGATGAAATGTGGCCTTCATATTATGGTGTTGTGATCCAGGTGTATCCAGTCTAAAAATTTATGAAATGTGGTCCCTAGAGGAAAAGTAAAGATTGGAGCCTTTAGTAGGTCAACGCCTACGTACTGGTAAATATATCGGCCAGTACAAGAGATAGGGGGTTAGAGCTCCCTTCTAGTAGCAACTAGAAAATGAGAGAGGGTTGTAGCCTTCTGTAGGCCGACGCCTATGTACTAGTAAATATATCAGCTAGTACAAGAGCCAAGGGGTTGTATCTCCCTTCCAGTGGTAGCTGGAGAATGAGAGAAGGTTGTTTCCTTCTTCAGGTGGGTGCCTGTGTGTTAGTATGAGTCTACGCTAGTACAAGATTGTAAACAGGTTTTTCTTATATTAAAGGAAGACGGCAACAGGTGGTTTTTGTCCCACATTGGGTTTACACCTTATATCATGGTGTTCATGTGTGTTTCTTATGTGTGATGATTTGTTCTATTTTACTGCACCTGTTTACTATTTATATGGTTAATAAAGTTCTGATGAACTGATTAAAGATCAATATATGATGAATTAACTAAATCACAAGCTTACTGGATATACGTTGGTTGCCTTAAAGACAGTTGTGTGTACACGCGAGTTCCCTTAACTGAAGTAGCATATATGAATCTGATTATGGAAATGAAAAATTTGGG
>Ga0181464_1001161_pt1 | contig 12956 bp, 22 predicted proteins | sample InSIn2gowninarea_FD_119074 | JGI IMG/M metagenome (GOLD analysis project Ga0181464, IMG submission 119074) | Clean room microbial communities from NASA Spacecraft Assembly Facility at Jet Propulsion Laboratory, Pasadena, California, USA -... ...
CCACTCTTCTGGTGCGTCCTCGTTCTCGGCGCCACCCAGTCGCCTCCTGGGAAACCCTCTCTGACAGCCCATCTAGCAACAGCAAACACCCACCATGATGCGCACCGGAGCTACGCGGGTGCTTTTGCAATCCCTCAACTGCTCTTCCAAGACCGCAGCCGCGCCCGGTCTTCGCTTCTCCCATGTCTCAGCCTTCAAGAACTCCAGCTTCGTCAAGCGCTCCGATTCCTTCGCCCTCGCCGCATACCGCCCTGCCGTTACATCCCTCATCCGCAGCTATGCCACAGCTACACCTCAGGCCCCGGGTACCACCCGCATGGTCGAGAGAGAAGCAGAGTTGAGGACCCAAAAGCTGTCTGCCAACCCTGGTATGGTCAGCCTTGAGTCCTCCATGCACCCCATCAACAGCGAAGTTGGTGCAAAGGAGCAAGAAGAGGAGGCTGATGTTGACATGATGGCTGGTGTCCGACACGACATTGTAAGTTGCGACAAGGATGAGGAAGAAGTGTAGTGTGTTTTGTACGATGAGAAGAGAACAAGGAACGGCTGAAAAGTTGGAGGAAAAGGGAACAACTTTGAAGCGAAAGCAACTAACAGCTTGCTAGAAAGTCATTGGTGACACATTCGCTCTCAAGGAAGTCCCAAGAGAGGCCTACCGCATTGGTCTAGCCGGTGTTATTCCTTATCTCGCCACTGCTACCGCCACTGTTGTCTGCTCCGTCGAGGTTGCTAACGCCAGTGAGAATGGTGGTATGGGTCTGTTCCTCAGCGGCCACACAGCTGAGCTCGGTCTCCATATCCTTGAGCCTCTTCAGGTTGGATACGGTGCTGCTGTATGTTCTCCAAACTAGCATTGACCATGGTACCCGCTAAATTCTGTAGATCCTCTCTTTCCTCGGAGCTATCCACTGGGGTCTTGAGTGGGCTGGCTACGGAGGTACCCAAGGCTACAAGCGCTATGCCATTGGTGTCTTCACACCTGCCGTCGCCTGGGCTACTGTCATGCTCCCCGTCGAGTACGCTCTGATCACACAATTCCTTGCCTTCAACACTCTCTACACAGTTGACAGCATTGCCACCAACCGCGGCTGGACACCACCATGGTACAGCAGCTATCGTTTTGTGCTTACCGCCGTTGTCGGAACTGCTATTGTTGTTTCGCTCATTGGACGTGGACAGGTCATGGACAGAATCAACAAGTTGCCCACCGCAGGAGACAGGTTCAAGCAGATTCAGGCTGAGGCAAAGGCACACGGTGAGGACTTTTCGAAAGCATAGATGAGGGTGAAGAACGATGATTAGGAGTTGGAGACGAGGTGAGGTGTATCAAGAAATGCATTGGAGCTGTAACAACAGTGACGAGATACTCCCCAGAAAGACCAGCATTCTGTACATGTCTTCAAACCAGTGCGTTCGTGCTCGTCCATCATCATGACTGCACGTGGCGATACTCACATAGGATTCACACAGATCAGGCATTGAAGCAGACCGAGCAAAATACCACTCTCGTCGCCCAAACATTACAATTATGTCTACTTATCAACGTCTACAGTAATCGCCCACGCAGCCCAAACAGATGACACACCATACTCACAGCGAAACCCTAACTTAGTTATTCTTTGGAAGTGTAGCAAAGCCAGCGGCAGTAGCACCGGCAACACTAGCAGCAAGAAGTGCAGCAACACCCATGGGCAACCAGAACCACTCGCCAGACTCATCAGCAAGCATAACGCTGTCGCCCTGGGCACCGATAACAGTGAGCGCCTTAGATCCTTCTGGTGTGGCAGGTATGTCCCTTGTGGCAAGCTCCTTGGTAGCGGCCAGGAATGCAGAGTAGTCCGCGACTGCAATGTCGTCCCTCGATTTAGCCCACCATGCCAGTCCTCCGATAGTCGAACCGACAGCGGCGGCGACAAGACCGGCATAGGCGGTCAGAGGTAGCCAGAAATAATCGCCATTCGCGCCGGTGAGAGTGATGCCGTTCTCGTCTTGAGACACGACATTGAGACCGGCGAGTTCTTTAGTTTGGGCGACTGGTGCGCTGGCGACAAGTTTGGGGCTGTTAGGTGCAGGGGCCTCGACGCTATTATGATGTGTCAGTTGTGATTGTGTGAGATGTGCGGGCGAGCTGTGGGTGAACCGTACGGCGCAGCGACGACGAAGTTGGCGACAGAGCAGAGAGCGACGAGGATTGTGGCGGCCTTCATTTCGACGGCTGTGATGTTGAAGTGGGATTTGCTGCAAGGTGTATCAGGAACAGTGTGGCACTGAAGATGTTTTACACACATACAATTGAGTAGTAGCGAAATTAACGACAAACAGTGCTGACGGTGGTGAGGATAGTGAAGAACGAAGACAAAAGCGTGATGCGATTTCGAGCAGCAAAATGCCTGCGAAAGGGTTTCGCTAGATTGGGAAAAGTATATTGTGCAACAAGGTAATTCACTCAATGACCGTCGTGTTTTGAATTCACATCACTAAAGTATACTTGAACTGTAGCAACCAAGCTCTCGAACCTGTTACCAGCAGCAAATAACAAGCTTCTGCCAACCCATTACAATTACTCTCAACTAAAATCCGCACCATCAACACTATCAGCTTTGACCCCGAGGCTGTGCGAAGCTTCGTCAAGCTCCGTCTCTATGCCACGAGTTAGCAGTACTGCGGGAAGGTAGAAAGGACAATCCCCGTTCGGCGCAGCTAATTTCATCTTGGTGTCGTCGGAAACTGGCTCCTAGGCTATGAAGGGCAATACAGGACTGTCCGCTGCGTTTGTGGTGGAGAGTTCGGCAGTAGCTGGCTCGACTGTTGAGGCAGTGACTGATAAGCTTCTAAACCATCTCATACCTCGCCGACGTATGGTGCTGCATAGCTGACAACGGCTAGCGAGTAGAAAGGAAGAAGTAGAGTTGAGGGTCTCATCGTGACGGTCGTTGTAGTGGTATGTCGGACGTTGGCAAGGTGACTGAACTTGTTGCTGTGGGGAAAGAACGGAGGTGAGGACCATGGCTGATGATATGTTCCCCGCTACCGCACATTTGTACACATCACCGACCTCACGCTACTCATCACGCCACAGACACATTTCAGCTTCATAGCACTTCATTCGCCATGACAATTACTCCACTCCTACGGCCATCGCAAACTCTGAACCATCTCATTCCTCGTATCACGATCAAGCTTCATCAGTCGTCACTATCATGCCCGTCGTGACGCTACCAACAAGCATCATAACCAACGCTCCCCAGAGGAAGGAGTGAAACCATTCTCCGCTGCTAGCCTCAGTTAGTTCGACATTGATGTCTTCGGCGATAGGCTCTAGCGCAGTCACGGTTAACGCGGCGACGGAGGATGAGGCGCCTGCTACGTTGATAGTAGATACCGAGTTGGTGGGCTCGATCGCGCTGAATCTGTGACGATAAGTTTAGGGTCTCCAATTTTCGACAACAGGTGGCCTGCGGAGCTGCTGCGAATGAACAGAGTGGGAGGAGTAAGGCTGAGAGTTTCATGTTGCGATTCTAATATGTTGGAGTGACGAGTGATATTCGAGTGTGTTGCCGGGCCAAGACTTGATAGACTGAAAATGAAGACCCCGGGGGTCCCCATATACTCCTCAACCTCGACAGCACAACTGCACATCATTCAGCAAAACTTCGGTCCACCACTGTCTTCATGCTCGCATCCCAAATCCTTCCCCAGCATGGAGGGATCAAGGCCGCCGAAGTCATGCCAATCTCACTTGGCCAATTCACACTGGTATCAACGCCAACGCCAAGACAACACCAGACACAACCACTCGCTTCCTGCCCCCCTTCCTCGCTCTCTCCCGACGAATTTTGCATCTAGTGCAACCTAGGATCCTTGTTCCCACCATGCGTCAGCGGCACAAAAATCGCCGTCGCAATTCCCCCAAGGACTGCAGCAAAGCCTGCACCTAATAGCCAGGGAAAGTCGCCGTTCGTTGTACTCAGATTTAAGTCCTCTTCTGGAAGAATTGCGACATCAGTCGTGTTCACCTCGTCGGTACGCTCGTCGGCGGCGACAGCAGAGATTCCGGGCGCTGCTGTGTCAGGCCAGGAGACTGGCGCGGAGGGAAGGCTGTGGATACGGGCCATTTCTGGAATATTCGCGTCGATGCTGTGGCAAGTTAGTCATGAGATGTGATGCCTGAAGAGCGTGAGTGGCATACGGAGCTGCCCAAACGAGGGAGCCTACGTAGCAAAGCGGCAGGAGGAGTGCTGAAGCCTTCATCTTGCGGTTGTGAGTGAGTTGTGGAAGTAAGTGGTGTGCACTGTCTTGTTTTGTCAAGACAAGCAAATGCTGTGAGAGAATGGCACTTGTGTGCGAGGAAGAAAGTGCTACCAGTTTTGGTGACCCCCGTGCGGTTGAGCTGGTTGCCATGCATGTGTTGTGTTGTGTTGAGGTAGGCGAGCCAGACTGTGAACATTGAGTTGCGAGCTCTATTGCTGGTAAGTGGTACGTATACCACACCGATTCGAATTTCGGACTTTCACAATCGCCACTTCAAGGCCATCTTCGCCACTGCGGACGTATGCAGTGGACCAAGAAGCAAAGAAGCAAGTCGAGATATGAGGATCTAAGACAAACAAAGCAGAGACACGAGAATCGAGTTTAAGCAACAGTTAACATATAGTAGCCCTTCCTCTTAATTTTCCACGTCAAGCAAACACCAAACGCCATCCCAGACGGTATGATGCAGCACCCTTATCGCCGCAGTAGCCTTTCCTAATCTTACCATCACCAAGATCCCACCCTCTTCCCTTCTCCCTTATCCCTCCTCACCCACTCCCCTCCCCATCCTAATTATCCTTCCAAAACGGCTTCATGGGATTAAACCACGCGGGCCAAAAAGGGTTCACAGGGATTCCTATGGAATAGGTAAGAGCCTCATTCTGGAAGAGAGACGTAAACCCTTTTCTGAGGAAACTGCCTAGGCCGTCTGCTGAGCCGGTGGTTGATGTGTCAAGGATTGTGTCGTCTTCTGCGGTTGCAAGAGCGGCGGTTGCGTTGTCTTCTGCTGTTGCGGTGGCGGATGTGGTGGTTGCGTTGCTATCGCTGGTCTCGGTGCTTTCGTTGGTGGTGGCAACCTCACTGGTGGTGGTGGCAGGAGTGGTGGTGGCTGCGACATCAGTCATAGAAGCCGCGTCAACTTCCGGGATGATAGGCATGGTGGAGAAGGAGTCGCCGCCCAGCGCGTCGGTGAGTGTGACGTTGCTGATTGCAGTGCTGATTGTGTCGATACTACGAGAGATGAGATGTCAGTCTTTTCACCTGCTGCTCAAAGCTCATAAAACAGCCACGTACGGAGCTGCGCTAGCAAGCGAAGCCGCGTAGCATAGAGGCAGAAGGAGAGTGGATGTCTTCATCTTGGCGGTAGGTTGATGATTGACTGGTGTCGAGTGCAATGTTATTTGGTGGATGATAACTTGGAAGGGAAGAAGGTGGGAAATGTTGAAAGACAAAGCAGAAAAGAAAATGTCTGTGGTTGATATTGTTTTTGTGGCGACTACCGGGAGACTAAGCCAAGTAATGAAGATAGAATTGATGTCAAAGTCGGTTTCGTGGTAAAAGCAAGGTGGCTCTTCTACACGAAGTGAGTGTCGGTCGTATGACAGGTGACCAGCCTGGAGGGCGGCTCATAATCGAATGCTGACGAGTATAGGACATTCCATGGGGCCCTCTCATGTAACCAATCTACTAGAGCATCTTAAAAGTGTCAAAGATTGCGAAGCCCAAGGCAGACGGAAGAGTGTCGCAATGTTCGCCCATTGATTCTGCAGCCTACTGTTGGTCAAGGTCAAGCGGCTTGTATCGCGTACATGTGGGATCATGTCACGATATCACGCAAATTACAGTCCTAAAGCAGAGTCGAAGCAAGCTTCATCACCATTACAATTACTACTCGACACTACTCCAGCTCCAATAAAAACACACCCCCAGTAGGAATACCCGCTAGCTTTCTAGCAACATTCTCAGTCGATCCTCCGTATCATCGCCACCGTCTCCATCACAATGTTTTCATCCTACAAATCACTCCAAGTCGTCCTTGTGCTTGAAATGTGGCAGCCATGCTCCTCCAAGCGCCGCAGCAACCGCAGTGTATCCTGCTGCAACGAAGGCAATTCCAGCCCAGGGCAACGCAGCCCATACGATGTCGCCATTAGGGCCCACGTACAGCGTTCCGTCTTCTGGGACGGCGGAGATGTCGGTTGTCGGTGTGTTTGTGTCGTCTGTGGCTTTGATTTCGGCGTTGGCGACCTGGGGGACGGGAACGGCGGGCTCGGCGGGAGAGAGGTTGACGTTGGGGGTGTCGGCGTCGATGCTGGGGGTTGTTAGATTAATGGTGCGTGGAAGAATTGTTGTACTAAGCTGGAGGGACTTACGGCGCTGCAAGGGTGACAGCGGCCAGAGAGGCAAGAGGGAGGAGAAGAGCTGAGAACTTCATTTTGCTCGAGTTCTGATTGCTTTGTAGATGGTTTGGATGGTGTGAAGAATGGGAGGTGATGTTGTGCAAATTGTACGAGTTGGCAGATGGTCAGACGTGAGAAGGGAGAGAAGTGAGAAAGAAGAAAGACGAGAAGCAGAACGAGAGAGAAGAAAAGAAGGATTTTACGAAGCTTCTCGGGGTCCTGGTTGCTGTGCCAGTGCAAGCTGTGTTGGGCGAGCTTCCCTTAGAAGCTAGATGAAGCTTTACATTGATCATCGTTGTGCTTTGGTGATCTTGGCGAGCATGATATGTCTGTTTGCTGGGGGTACCGGCCGTCTGGGTGATGGTTCAAGGGAGACGTATAGTCGACATTGAGCTAAACATTCTTGCTAACCTGTGGGCTGAAACAAGCTTATCTCAACCTTCAGCTCGCAAGCACAACACCGGCCGTCTCGTAGCAACTGGAGGCTTGGAGGCAGGCTCCTAGGGCAATAAATGCTGAAAGAGGTGTTTCCAAGCAAGCTGACCCTATCTGGTCACCGGATGAAGCTGCATCGATCTACTATCAACACGCACTGCACAGCCTCCTCATAAGCATCAGGGTTGTAAGGGGTGATGTAAAAGAGCAAGCTCTGCACCTTTAAGTCATCTTCTTCTCTTTCTCTTGCTTCTCTATCCACCTCACGCAAATTTCAAACAATTACGTTCGCTACACACATCTCTTATAGCACACATACCACCCAAAGCAACAACACCATCATATTCTTCAACACACACCACCAAAATGAAGACCACCACAATCATACTCGCCGCCCTCGCCGCCGTTGCCTTGGCTGCTCCGTAAGCCCTCCACTCCCTTCACATCTGCCCTAAAAAGTCACCACAACTGACACAACACAGCATAAATGCACCCGACCCCGAGATCGCCGCCATTGCTGCCATCGCTGCCATCGAGGCCCCAGCCACCGATCTCGCCCTCGCCGAGGACAAGGGCGACAAGTTTAAGTGGGACTGGGGATTGCTTCCATTCCTCGCCACTCCCTTGGTCGGGCCTCTTCCCGGTTACATTTCCATGTTCGGCGAGAAGGTCGGAGCGAAAAAGGCTGCTAAGGAGCAGGCCGACAAGGCACAAGGCCAGTATGAAGAATACCGGAAATGGCAGCAGAGTCAGCAGGGCCAGCAGGGTCAGACGAAGCAGGGTCAGGCGAAGCAGGAACAGAGCCAGTATTAGACGCTATTGTGGTATGATATGCGGTTCTTGGAGAGGAAATGGTTGGTGTTGGCTGAGGATGGCCATATCTTGGGGTGAGGATGTGGTGTTCAAGTTGGTCCTGGGTTCTGGTTGTCGGTGTTTTTGTTCTGAAATCTTGTTTGTTCTTGGAGGGTTGCATAGCATGGACTTGATTAGCGTAGCATGATCATAAGCGTCGAAAACGCACTGGTTCGATAATGATGGTGACCTGACGTTGTCCTGGCAGACAGAGCCCTTGGCCCAAAAAGGGGTTCTCTCAACATCATCACGACCACATTCCAGTCATATACTTTATTACTTTATAAAAGCTTCTTGCTCAGTCATGTGTGATCGTGATTTTGTTGCTGTGCGAGCTGACCAGAGATGGTGGATATACATTCGTGACGTGTTTGATTTTTCCTGATATCTTTTTCTTTTTTCAAGTCTCAGCAAGTAACACCACAACACACCACCGACACCGTCAATATGCACTTCTCAAACGTTCTACTTGCACTCAGCTCGCTAGGCGCCCTTGGCACTGCCGCCCTGTAAGCTCCTCTCTTTTCCTCTTTCTCACTCCTCGTCTTTCCCAGAGTCGTCCTGCTCTAAGTCTCGCCGACGTCATATTACAATCAAGAGCTAACACTCTCCAGAGCTCAGCCCGACTCCAACTTCCTCGTCCTCGACGGTCCCGCAGGTGGCTATACCCACCTCCCAGACCGAGACCACCGCCGCATCCGGTCCACTCGCACTACTCTCCAAACCAGCATTGTCAAGAGAACCAGTATCCCAGTCCCCGAAATCACAGCTCTGCCAGACATCACAGAAGTGACTCATGGCCTCGTTGGCAAGATCGAGAGAGACATGAACTGCGACAGCTGCGGCAAACACCCCTTGTACTCTGCGAAGCCAAAGACACTATCTACACGTCTCGTTACTAGAGGTGTTGAGTGTGATGAGTGTGGAAAGCACTCGAGCTCTGCCACGAAGAGTCTAATAACAAGGGGAGCTGATGGAGCTGACTGCAGCATTTGCGGTCCCAAGTGCACAATGACTGCCGTGTCTACACCAACGATGACTCCAACTTTGGAAGCTAGAAGCTATTCAATTCCCACGGCATTGGCTCCATCTGGTCCAGGGAAGTCGGTCGGTCAAATGGTCTCTGGTTTCGGGAAGAGACAGGTAGCTACTGTGACTGTTACGGCTCCGGGGAGTGTGGAGACTGGTACACCGAGAGAACCGGAGAGAGAGCAGGAGGAGAGTAATGAGTATGAGGAGGAGGAGATGGGCGATGATTAGATCGTGGCTGCTGTATCAAGGATAAGTCTCAAGATTAATGTAATGGAGGACCTGTGGGCAAAGAATGCTACTCTCTTCAAGATAAGTTGTTTTGTTCGTTGTGTTCTTCAGTAGCGCTCATCCTGCAAGACTGGTGGCGAAGGGGTGATTAATGTCGTATACTCTCATGTCTTGTGGCTGCGTTATATCAAGTGTTTGGGCTATCTTGCGGTAAGGTTGCTCCGCTGCTGAAAGGAGGTGGTTCCGTCTGATACCTCTCGGTCAGAGTACGGTAATCGATGGGCCGGAGTTCGCTGTACCTGCATGACCATACAGATGGCCCGTATGAAGCTAACCTAGATGTATGATACATCCTTGAAGTAACTCGCCTCATGTTTGAAGCCGAGGCTGTGTGCTAAGGAATTCCGAGGGGCCATAACTGGCTGGCTGATTGCCATATTCGTAACTAAAACATCCAGAACTTATCTGTTCTCTGTGCTGCACTCCGTCGGCCTTGGTAGAACTATGAAGAAAAGATTGAAGAATGAGTGGAAGATGATTGTAGTTTTTGCCGTTTGCCACCGCCACCGTGCTGCCGTTTCAGCAGCGGGGTTTTCGTGGGGTCTCCGGATTCTCCAGACAACGTCTCCTCTTGCTTGATCTTTTGCTTCATCGTCGAAGGCACTTGGCTGAGGGCGTCAAGCATTCGTAAGCTCCTCGGGGCGTCTTGTCTGTGTCAGTACCTCAAGTGATGGTAAGCGACGTCGATACCTCCTCGAAAAGCGGCGTTCTTCGAGGCACATGCAGTCTCATGCACGTCGACTTGTCGCTTCCTGCTCGGTCTTTCGGCGTCTTCTCTTCTCTATTCCTCTTCACGGTCCATCTCTTGCCGCCAGAATACCAAAAGAGGCAACGCTGGTGCCACCTCCACCTCCGCAGCATACCTTTCCTGCGGGGTTCCTGCAGAAGCTGGGGTCAGATCAATGACTTGCTGCATCCATGTGGGGAAAGATCTTGCTAGTGCGACCTGCGTGTGTGCTGCTGGGGACATGTATAAAGCCCTTCTGCTTCCCACCGTAAGATCGTCTCAGCAGCATACACTGTACCTGAATATCTTTCCCATCTTTCTTAAAAACAGCTCATCATGGTCAAGGCAGCAGTCCTCACCGGCCTCTTCAGCGCTCTCGCCGCAGCAGCACCGAATTCTCCATCATGGGCGCCTTCATGGGGAGGCCCTCTGGCTTGGTCTGGATCACCCAACTATGGCCGTCCATCGTGGTTACCTCACTTCCACCCTCATCAGCCTGCTAAGCCTTTCAACTGTATGTCCAGGACACGCCTTACTCTCCTTCTCCTCGTACTGACTTCCTTCAGACACCACTCAACCTCGCCACCGCCAATGTGTGCTCACCGCTCGTGGATCTGGTCTCGACGACTCCGCCAACATCCTTGCTGCTCTTCATAAGTGCAACTACGGTGGTGTAGTCGTCTTCCCTCAGGGCCAGAACTTCACCATCGGCACTGCCATGGACTGGAGCTTCTTGATGCACATCGATGTCGACATTCAAGGAAAGATTACTTTCACGAATGATACTGTATACTGGCAAGCAAACAGCTTCAAGTACACCTTCCAGGTAAGTTTTAAAGTCTGGTGCTCATCCTTTTCCGACGAGAAATCTTCGCACGGTATAATTGCGTTTTCGCTAACAGAATCTGCTTGCAGAACGTTACCACCTTCTTCAAGCTTGGTGGTCAAGACGTCAACGTGTACGGCAACGGTCTGCTAGATGGCAACGGACAAGTTTGGTACGACGCTTACCACGCCAACGCATTCACTCTTCGTCCAGTCCTCTTCGGTATCGACGGTCTCAAGGGCGGCACAATCGGTCCTCTCCGCATGGTCAACTCTCCCGAGTACTACTTCTTCGTCCAGAACTCTTCCAACGTTGTTTTGGACGGTATGAACATTACTGGCAAGTCTGTTAGTGCCAATGAGGCCAAGAACACGGATGGTATCGACACTTACCGATCTGATAACATTGTGTAAGTACTTAAACTCGGTTTTCTTTCGCCACAGTTGCTGACACACTCCAAGCATCCAGAACTGGTGGGTTAATAACGGTAAGCTCTTATAATGATATTTACCTAGGTGCTATTTCTAACCTAAGTTCCTTACTTAGGGGACGACTGCGTGAGCTTCAAACCCAACAGTACGAACATGCTTGTGCAGAATATGTGGTGCAATGGATCGCACGGCATCTCCGTCGGATCTCTCGGTCAATACGCCGGCGAGACCGACATTGTCGAGAACATCTACGTCTACAACGTTACCATGAGTAAGCTCCATCGGCTCTACACTACCATCTCAACACTGACATCCTCCGTAGTGAACGCACAGAACGGCGCTCGCATCAAGGTCTGGCCCGGTGTGCCATCCGCCCTCTCCGCCGACCTCCAAGGCGGCGGCGGTCTCGGCCGTGTCAAGAACATCACCTACGACACTTTTGCGAATGTGAACAACGACTATGCCATTGTCGTAACCGGCTGCTACGGCCAGAACAACTTCACTCTTTGCCAGCTTGCGCCCAGCAACATCACCATGAGCGACATCACGTTCAAGGGCTTCACCGGCACAACCAGCAAGAAGTACAACCCCGTCTCCGGAACCATTGTTTGTAGCAGCAAGAGCAGCTGTAGCAATATCGTGGCTGAGGATATCCATGTGACGGATCCTGCGGGCTTGGTAGACAACTTCCAGTGCGGAGACGTTGATAACTCGTTGTTGGCTGTGAACTGCACGCTGCCACCGGGGTTTATCGAGGCATAGATAGAAAAGGGGGTTTGTAGACTTTCGTATGTCAACGGCAATTGGCTGAATGTAATGAATGGTCGCCAGATTCTGCTTGAAATAATACTTTTTTCTTCCTACCACCTTCTTGCGAATAGAAGCAAAGGCAAGAGTACGCTCGGGCTACTATGATGTAGATTTCAGCGACAGAGCCAATGCTATATTGAGAGCTATTTTGTCTAAACTTCCGGACGTGGCACATTCTTGCGGATACTGACTGATCAGTTTGTGCCACCAATACTTTGCGGATGGGATCGAGTCGCTCAATCATAGCTTGTCAAAAGTGCCTAACTGCTGTTTCCTAAGTACCCTCCCGCTCTACCGTTAGTATATCTAAACTTTGAGATGCCTTCTTCTCGATCATTACCATGATGTCTTTATACGTCGAGGTATGCTCCTTCCCCCTAATATAACTCTCAAAATATATGAGCTTTTTTAGTCGCTGCTAAGTTCCGATATAGAGGTAGTGTCTTCGTAGTACTATAGGGTAATTACGTCTTCCCGCGAGTGATCCGAGTCGTATATAACACGCGTCGATAATTACAATCCCAGACTTTACAACATTCTCCAACTCGGTAGGGGTGGTGTCTTAATGCTACGAAGACCTAGCCCGCGATAGGATTGCAATATCTTATACGACTAGGAACTTTGTATTCGACGCTACTATCCGTCTTAGACAAGTAGTGCTAATGGTAGAGCTAGTGTTGAAGGCGCCTAGATCTCGATCATATCAAGACTCCTTGAATGTCATTCTATAGCTAAACGGGTAAGATCCTTACAGCTGTGTTCACTCGAGCAAGCGTCAACAAGGTGCAACAAGGTCGATTACGATTCCGTAGCTTTCTAGGTGTATGCATGTAGTGGGAGAGATACGTGTAGAGACTCATAGCAGTATAGTCTTTGCTGGGGATTTCCTGCGGTGCGTGTGAAATAAGAGGCAATCATACGCACTAGAAAGCAGGATATGTCTCGGTTGAACGTCATGCATGCTAGCATACCACTACGATTGGGATCGAAGGACTTTGACGCATCGTGGAGTGTAGTTGGAGTTTCGCGATCATTGTCCTCTGTGAAGACTTGGACGCGGCATCTTCGGCTTTGGGCTTCTGGAAGGCTAGTCGTCTTCAACTAGGACAAATTAACACCAAGAA
>Ga0181464_1001162_pt1 | contig 12948 bp, 10 predicted proteins | sample InSIn2gowninarea_FD_119074 | JGI IMG/M metagenome (GOLD analysis project Ga0181464, IMG submission 119074) | Clean room microbial communities from NASA Spacecraft Assembly Facility at Jet Propulsion Laboratory, Pasadena, California, USA -... ...
CTCTTGATAACCCAATTATTCGATATGGTAGTTGCTCAGTTACGGTGTGTGGTTTTAGGCGCTCATTTTCCTCAACACCTGGGTGTTCAAGGAGCTTCAAATTCTAGTGTTTGCACATATGGTTGTATTAGTAACTCCTAAGACACAACAGGCCAATATCCATTAGCTAACGCGTTCAAAGGGAAAAAAAAAAATTTATCTCCTAATAAGAAAGATTCATGTCAATAGGTCCAAAGGAACTTAATTTTACAAGAGTTTCCAATTTTTGGGTATATAGTGTGCACCTCATAAAGTTCAAATTCGGTGGTTAAATAATTCCATAATCTTGGGGTTTTGAGGTTGGATGGAAGGGAGATTAAAGAAACATGAAAACTACTTGCATAGTGCTTATTTAAACCTTTGAAAGACGTTAGATAGGAGGAAACTTTAAAATAATAATAACATGTTTTCATAAGCATTGTAAATGGTAGAGATTGAGGATAGATTGAAAAAAGTGCCAAATTAATTCAATTGGGGATGAAGGAAGCATTTATAAATTGAAAAGGCCTAGAGAGGCATTTTGAGAGAAGAGGTGCACAACAATGATTATAAGCACATGAGAAGTTTGTGTGTGTGAAAAACAAGATGAGAAGTAAATGTGGCATCTATGGATATAGCACATGGTTTGATTGGTCTAAGCGAGCACCTTAACTTGGGAGATATAAATAGTGTGAAAAATGGAATTGAGTAGTAGAAATGGATCTCAGCAGTAGAGATGGATCTGTGCATTGAAGAGGATGAAGCACATGGTGCAAAGTTGATGTTTATGAAGTAGCTATAAAGAATTGAAGAAGAGAAAAGTGGACCAGAAAAAATCAAATTGCAGATCAGAGTTCAATGAGGATTGGTGTCTCTAGCAAGTTTATTTCTGCAAATTTAAGGGGATTGGTGTCTCTTGTAGGTTGGTGCCTACAAAGTAGCAGGAATTTGTATCACCAGTAGGTTGATTCCTGCAAATATGAGGGATTGGTGCCTCTTATAGGTTGGTGCCTACATGGTAGTGGAAATTGGTGTCTCCAGCAAGTTGGTGCCTACAAAGTTGAGGGGATTGGTGTATCCTATAGGTTGGATCCTACAAATATTGTAACAATAGGTTGGTGACTACAAATATCAATTAATTAAAATAAGTTTTTGGTTTTCTCCTCTAATGGTTTCCACATATATCTTGTATTACTTTTTTAGTTTATGAGATTGATGTTTTACAATGTTTGAATATTTGAATGTTTGAATATGTATAAATTTTCATTATATTGATTCACCCACCTCTCGATATAATTGTGAATCCAAAAATTGGTATCAAATTCCAATACTTCAGAAGTAATCTAACCAATGGAAGGTAGAGCTCAAAGGGGCATAATGGCTAGTCAAGATGGTATTTTATCAAACAAAGCCCCATTCCTTTATGAAACAAACTATACCTTTTGGAAGATGAGGATGAGGATATAGCTGATGTCACTTAGTGTTGATATTTAGCTATCTATGATGGATGGTTATTAGGTTCCATCAACTCCTCCAATAGATGTAGATGGTAGAAAGGATTTTGTAAATAATGCAAAAGCTATGAATGTCATTTTATGTGGTCATGCAAAATATAAATTTGTCAAGGTAATGTAGTGTGGATCTACTAAAGAAATTTGGAACAAGCTTAAAAGAATCTATGAAGGGGATGAAAACTAAAGAGAGAAAAGCTTCAAACTGATAGAATGCAATTTGAGAATTTAAAGATGAATGAAGAAGAAGATATTTAGAGTTTTCTTTTTTGGTTTCATTGCATCACTCTTTTTGTGATGTGGTGAAGTCATGAATACTATTAGAGGACTTGATGAAATTATTGACGGATCAATAGTTGTTCAAAAAGTGCTAAGATATATCCCCCTAATATTTAATCCAAAGGTTTAAACTATTCAAGAAATGAAAGATCTTGAAAAATTGAAGATGGAATAGCTACATGAAATTCTTACTTCATATGAAATGAGAACAAGAAGATAAAAACAAGGATTATATAAAGCAACCTTCAAAGCATCAAAGAAAGTAAAAGGGCATCAGGCCACTGATTATTCTAGCCTTGAATTAGATGAAGAGGGAGCTCAATTTGTAAGAAATTTGAAAAGAGGATCTAGCAAATCTAAAGGTAATATGCCATTCAAATGCTTTAATTGTGGTACAAGAGGTAATTTTGCTTCTAAACATCCATATGCAAAACTAGAGGAAATTAATGATGAAATAAAACATAAAAATGGAGGTAAATTCCATAAAAATAAGAAGGGAATATCTCTCAAGAAGAAAAGCTTATATTCCAAGGAAGATGGTAACTCATTGGAAGAGAGTGATGAACATGCATCTGATGATGATTAAGAAGAATGCCTAGGCATGGCCTTGGAGAATCATAACACTGAGTAAGAAAAGATAGATTCAAAGGAAGAATATGTTGATGGAGAGGTAGATCTTGAGGGAGAACTTATTAGTGCCTTAGAAGAAATAGAAAGACTAATAAGAAAGATTAAAAGGCAGGAGCTAATATAGAAATATTAAAAGAAATATCATGATTCTAATGAAGAAAAAAGAATCCTCCTAAAAGATAGAACTAGAAGAAGCTAAGAAAGTAGAATGTATATTGATAAGTTAGTTGAAAGAAAAATGATAGAAATTGTGAGAAAATAGAAGCAAAGGATGTGCCCTTAAGAAAGGATCTAGAGAATTAAAATGGTCAATTGAATCTAAAATTAAAATTTGTAGAAGGGACTAAAACGTTAGATAATATTCTCATCTACCAAAGATCTCCCTCTATTAAGATAGGTCTTAGGTATAAAAAAGATTGTGAGACATTCAAAGGAGAATAAATAACAAGAACACCAAAAAAGGAAGAACCTAAAAGCTATTGTAATGTGCTCAAAGGATATAGTTGCAATGAAGCAGAGTTTGAAATGAAGCCAGGGATCAACAAATATTGCCCTATTAGCAATACAAGTAGCACTAGAAAGTAACTAAGGAATCAACAGACATTTGAGGTTCCTCAAAAAGATTGTCAAAATGGTTTCAGAAGAACAATTCCCCCAAGAAGGACCTTCTCATATAGATATCAAAATTCATCTTATGGCTATTTATTTTGATGTAATAATTTTGGTCATAAATCTATAGATTGTAAAGACCATGCAAGGAATGACTATATTAGAAACACAAGAAAATGGTTTTATGAAACATCAATGAATGGTTATATAAGCAACAAATATAAAAATCCTTATGAAGGTGGTGTTAGAAGATACAACTAATTTTCTCCCCTTTTGGACCATGTTGAATGTTTCAAGTGCAATAATTTTGGGCATGAACCTCATGATTGTAGTAGCATTTCATTAACAACTCCAAATCAAAGTATACAAGAAAATATTATCATAAATAGAAATTAAGGAAAAAAGATATCAAGAAGGAAGAAAGAGAAGCAGGAAGAATGTGGTCTAGATCTATATGTTCAAAAAAAAAGACAATGGTAGATAGACAATGGATGTTCAAGTCATATGACAAGAGATAAAAGAGAAATTATCTCTCTAAAGGAAGACAAAAGTAGTAGTGTTACTCTTGGAAATAATAATTCAAGAAGGATAATTGGAAAAGGCGCAATCAATATGGATGATGGAAGGGAAAAAAACTCATATTGTTTTGCTTGTTGAAGGTTTAAAAAACAATATATTGAATGTAATTCAAATTTTTGATCAAGCGTATGATCTCACATTCCATTCTAAAGGATGTGAAATAAGAAAAGCAAGTTCAAGAAGCAAATGTAATCAAGTCTCCAAACAATGTATATGTCCTCAATGAGATTAAAAGAAAGAAAAATTACTCTACGGGAGTAACATCACTAATACCTCATTAATAAAAGAGAGTATAGCTTCAAGTGAAGCAAGAAATTGTAGGCCTTATTAATAATATGGAAGCATTAGAATGTAAGTTTCAAGAGAGGAAATATGGTATGGAAAGTTTGTAGAATGTGGAAAATAGATGGTTTAAATAAAGTGAAGTAAATGGTGTATATCAATTAATAGATGCATAAGTTCAAGGGCAGAAGTTCCAAACAAGAGGAATAGTTGTAGAAAATGAAAGTTGAAAACAAGGAGAAGCATCATTTTAAGGGGAGCATCACTTTAAAAAAAATGAGAAGTGTAGATGAGAAGAATTATAAGGATAAGGGGAGTATCCCTTTGATTTCATAGGGGAGTGTTGTGGCCAGGAACAACCACCCTTCTTATTTTAGTTTTGACATCAATACTAAATAAGTGGGGACCCTTCATCTAGAAAATAACGATAAATTAGAACTTGTATTTCCCTTTTGAATAAATCTTACTATCATAAACTTAGGAGAATATACGCAAAAATCCAAAAAGACTTAAGTTTATGATGAGTTTGAATAAAATCTTTCTCTTAATGATAAAAGCATAGAATCGCAAAAAGGAAATAATGACATCATATAAGCAAGCTCCTACAAATGCGAAATCGCGATGCAAGATCGCACACCGAAGGAACTCATCGCATCGTAGTTTTCATATGCTTCAAACATCACTTAAGGTGAAATACTTCAAAGCCGGCGATATGTGATAATGAGTCTCACAAATCGCATTTCGCAAAAACACATGGTAATGAATGATTGTCAAAACATAACGGATTAGCGATATTGCAATCTGCGATATTGTGATCTACGATATTGTGAAGCAAATTGCATTATCGCAGATCTGTAGGGCACGTCATCCCAAAATGGTTTTTCGCAATCCGATGTCAAGTCATGCGCATTAATGTTAATTTAATAGGTTAGTTGATGATCATTAATGACATAAGGTTTCGATTTGATCAAGAAGTCAATTCATGTAGGGTGATATATTTTATATGATTTCAACATTTAAAGCTTTCCTGTCACCTTATTCATATCATTACTCTTTCCTGATTTCGTAAATTGTAGGAGCAGAAAATATAAAGGTATACATAGCAATGTTCAGAGTATAATGAGAAAAGAAGAGGAAACTCCCATTTCCGAAGTCATCTAACAAAATGTGCAAAAGGTGAAAACTGGCACTAGGGAAGCCCGGATCAAGAAACGGAGGCAGTTTTTGAAGCGCGCATCGCCAGGAAAAACCCCTTGAGAATGAAAGCCTTTGAACGCTTAGTTGCCAGAAAATCCAAAAAATTACAGGAAAAAGTGCTAAAGGCTAAAAGCAAAACTCGAGTTCTAAAAGCAGTGGTATTTATCAGGGATATATTTAAATGTTGTGTAAATTTCTCCCAAATACACAACATTTACAGAACAACTAGAGGCAAAAGGTTGAAGAAACAACAGAATCCATCAATAGGTTAACCAAGTTGAATTGGGATTCTTACTGGCAGTACTTGGTTAAACCACACAGTCAATGCATGACTCTCAGATGCCTCACTAACTTTGCCGAGAAGATAGCGCCAACGCTTGCCGATTCTATTTTTGCAGGACAACTTAAGTCAGAAGTCGGCCAACCAACTCTCCTCAAGCTGATGCTGAATTCTTGCGACCACAGAGAACAGATACATAGATAGTAATTTTTAGATTCAGTTTTAATTTTAGTTTTAGTTTTAGTTTTGCCTTAGATGAGGACAATCATTTAAACCGCCTCCTATATTTTTGTAATAGACTATTTTTAGGATTTAGCTAGTAGTATTTCAACCCTTCTCATGCATTTAGAGAAGGGTCCTTAAATTTGTCAAAAACGTTTCCTCAAAACATGCACTTCTGCACCCTCAGAGGAGGTTTTGATGAATGAATGGAACAAGGTTTATTGATATCTGTGTTTAATATCTGCTACTGAAATTGCACTTTTGTACTCTTAGTAGATGTTGAACTACGAAGAGATAGATCATTATTGCTGAAGCTCATGAGTAGAACTTGTTATCAATGGTACTTTTATCTCTTAACAATTTCTGCTTATGCGTTTAAGTGATATTCATGTTTAGTTATTTATATATGAATGCCTGAATGCTTGAGTTATCATTTGGCACTTTTGTATGGTGATGGCTATTCTATTTGTGCTTAATATATGAATGAATTGTTATGCGATATGTTTTTCACAACTGTTCGGCTAACATTTTATATGAAACAGTTCATCTTTATTGAATCCTTTTCTTATAGCGATTGAATGATCTTTATTACCAATTGCTGTTAGAAACTATTTTAGAACGCATAATTGAAAGATTAAATCCCAAGTTAGTTTTAGAATTAGATATTTATGTTCATTAGAATACAAATTCCATTTTATTAGATTAGATTTAGAATAAAGCATTTTACTTGGGAATTATTAGGAAAGAAATATCAATTCTCAACACACACACACATAAATTGGGAAACTAGTCCCATATCCCCAGTCGGACCCACCATCCCAAACGGAAAAGGAGTTGCTTATCAAGATCCAGACCGGGTGGGTATCCCCCTTGTTGTAGACCTAATTTTCAGGGTTTCAACAGGGAGTTAAGTTGCAGGAAAAGAAGTGTTTGAAACAATGTTGATATCGAGGGACAGGGGGGTGAATCAGTATTAAGGTTAACTTTAAATTTTTATGCTAATTTATATTTTCTCATTCAAAATTGGAAAACATTCATGTAACCAACAATAACACATTATTTAATAGCAATTCAAATCAACACATGAACACACACACCATGAGAAGCATACACATGTGACATAGAGGTTTAATGTGGAAAACCTTCTGAGATAAAAACCACCAAATATTTATTGCATTATGATGTAAATAAGAGCTCCTACTTTATTACATCAATGTTTGTGAGCCACCACTCAAGAATAACGTTTTCAAGCACCCACTAGTAGGAAGAACCAACTCCCTTCTTCTACAAACACCTGATCATCTTACCAGAAGCACCAACTTCATGGATTTGTTGCAAGCACCAATTTGCAACTCTTGTGATTTATGAAAGCACCGACTTGTAGGAGGCACCAACCCCCAATCTTTCTTCAGATACCCACTAGTTGGAAGCACCAACTCCCTTGTTTGCAAGCTTCAACCCCCTCTCAACAATGAACTAGATATCCATTGTAAATGGCAGACACTCGTCATGTTATAAGCTCTTGTTTCTCCTCTGCAACCTTCTCTTTATACAACCCATGCAACACTCTATCATCTACTCATCTGCAACATCATACAACTCTCTACTCTCATCCCTCTTCTTCTGCATAAGCACTCATGACCTATTCTTAGCAACAGACACCCACAGAGCTCTCCACTCAGCTCACTCAGCTATGTTGCATTCCCCCAAATTGCTCAATGGAAATCTTGGGTTGTTTTCCTCTATTGCATGGGGAACAATGTTGTCTCTATTGTCATCCACACTTCCTGAAATCCTACTTCTGCATAGCACTCCATCCTATTGTTGTGTCTGATTAGATGGCCACTACAACAACATTAAATATTAGGAATGAACTATGGATTGTTTCTCCATACTGAGAGATAATTCTCAGTCAAATTGTGCATTTCAGTAAGGATCTCCATGCTATTTAATTGATCATAGAACTCATATTGTACTTCAGGCATGGCTTATTTGATCTATGATGAATTCTTAAGCACCCAATAATATTTTCCATTTAATTCTCCATAATGTGTAAGGAATATTAGAGATGGCTTGCTTTTGTTTCAGGAAAATCTCCATTAATTTTCTCCTATGCATCGTCATCCTTCATTGTCTTGATTTAGAACTCATGGAAATTTCCATTGCCACTATCTCCATCAACTCATCCTATGCAGTCACAATAGTTCGTAACTCGTTCAATGCCCGCTAACCATTAATATGATGCAATGCCACATATGTCACACCTACAAAATAGCTGCTAACCCATACACCCTTTAAATACTTGCCCGCAGTGCCATTTTATTTGACATTAGCCCATAGGACCATGGTCACCAACACAAGAAAAACCTCTACTTATACCATCATTGGTCCCCTTTGAACTATAACCCCTAAGGTCTTCAACAACATGCATCCACTTTTTTCACCATTGGTCTTATTTCCACAATGAAGCCATATCCTAGTGGTTTACTTTAGCCTCCTGACGCCTTCAACTCAGTTCTTTTCTATTCCACCCTCTAAAGCCCTTTGGGGTGTCCCCTATGGGATGGTGTGTCCCATGGGTCCACCCATTATAGCCACCAACCAATCAAGAGCTTGTCGGCATAAGTTGTCAATGCCAACCCATACTCCTTCGTGTCTCGTTGCTCTAATACCATGGCCTTCTCCTAATGCACCTTTATTTTCTTCTAGGGTAAACCTTGCAAGCTTACACATCCCATGGGGTGCGCTCGATGCATTTTCCATTAGCCCATGCTCTGGCATGACCACCTTTGTTTAATGCCCAGTCATCCTTTTGGTTCCTCTATGCACACCGCTCAAACCTTCTAGCCCCAAACTTATGAGATGACATCATCATGATGTCACTCATGCCATGTGGTGCCTCTAGAGTGGCCCACTTGGGTGCCCAGAACAAATATTCCTTCCATGTGTCCCCTATACTGATGTCATGTTGATTTCATCATCAACCACTACAATATTTCCACGTACCTTCCATAAGGAGATAGAAAGGGGTCCCAGGACTTGTGTTTTGTGACCAATTCCTTTGTTAAAAATATAAGGGTCTTGGGCCAATTCTTTATCACTGCATTGTTGTGAAACCTCTAGGGTGCACCTGCTAGGATGAAGTCATCCTTGGCTTTCGCCTTTGTGCACTTATAATTATTTCAATGTCTATCCATCGAGCTTGCATGTAAATTGGGTCCTCCACTAGCCAATCAAACTCATCTCCATTATTGCTAGGTCCACCTCCGCTCGACGTTCCCATCTGGACCTTCTTCTTTATACGCTCAATGAAACCTCTAGGGGTAATCCCGTCGAGCTTGTGTATAAATGGGGCTCCATGTCGGCCAATCAAAAGTCTCCCCACTATTTCTTTGTCTGGCCTCATCTACCTAGCTCTCCTTTAGGGCCTCTGCTAAAATATTCCGCTACATTTGGAAAACACCACCAAACTAAATTGCCAATAAAGGCTCCTCTACCACTTTTTAGCTATGTTGTTTTGACTGTGGGGCACCTTAACCTTGACTAGAAATAAGTTATGATCCATAAGGCCATTTGCAGTCTTCATCATATTGTTGGAAATATCTTTCCGAGCACTATCCAATGAGGTCACTTCTTGGAGCATCTGACCTAATCTCTTGAAGCTCAAATTCCTTCAAATAATGGGACTCCCAACCATCATACTCATCATATTGTAGCTTATCCACTAAGCCTACTACTATCATGAATCTCTACAAGAGACTGCAACAACCATGGGACTCCCCCTAAGCTTGACACATCATGCACATTATGCTAGCCCTAGTTTCCATCATAGTTGGCCTAGTGGACATCAATGCCAACCTAGTATTCATCAATGCCAACACCTTTGTTGCCACCATCATCAATGCTAATTTGGTTGTCATCTATGACAACACACTTGCTACCATCGACCTTCCAGACAATGCCAACTATCCAAAAATCTCCCCTTTTGGCATTGATGGCAACACTTCATCACTTCTTCGCATTGATGGCCAATCCTCATGTTTCTCCCACACTTCTCTTTGCATGAGCCACTAATGGCTTTCTCTCTTATGCATGGGCCATCACAGCTTACTCTCCCCCTTTGACATCAATGGAAAAGGACTACAAGTTGCTTCTTCTCTCCCTTATAATTACTGACTGAGGGTCAAGTTATTGATGTGTATTCTACTATGCATACTTCTCTTCAAGGGTTTATATCTTCTTGATGGGGCACTCGAAGTCTGTCATCCAAGCTCAGCTACAAACATCATAAACAAAGACATCATCAAGAATCAAACATTAGTAAAAACATATCTTTGTATCTCCATGTAGTTGTTTATTTTACTCTAGGAACTGGACATAAGTGCTATTCTCCCCCTAAACATATCCTGCTTCTTCTTTGAATGCCTCCAATCCTAGGCACCTTATGGATGCTCACTAAATACTCTCTCTGCTAATGCATTTTTTGTACCAATTAAAGAGAAATTGATACCAATTAAAATTGCTCATGGTATTGCTACTACATGCAAATACCATTCAATGGTGATGCATTTTGGCTTGCTCTTTACCATTGTTGCTGCTACTGATACTACGCACACTTCACTTGAGCATCCTAATAGTTAATGCTCCTCCCCTTGAGATCATACATCTCAAAAAGGGGATTGTTGCTTAGATGACACCAATTGCACCAAGAGGTTGATACAAGTTGGACAACGTACCATGCAAACTCTAATAGCTACTTCTAAAAAAGAAATGCCCATTTGCACAAAAATATTACTCCATATGAACTAAAAACCACCAATTTACATAGCGATACTAATTAAAAGCTAAGGTACATGAAAATATTATACCAATTCTTTTCACGAACACAATATTTCTAGGCATAATCAAATTCACAATCTTAAATGACATAAGGGTATTTCACCCAAGATGCAAACCTTTAATTTCCTATGCAATCTTTCTTCCTAAGGCTGAAAATGATTGCCTACTACTTCTTACTAAAGCAGTTCCCCCTTAATCCAGTGCTCTTTGATATCCTACATTCACTTCCTTGCTTCTGCGTGTGGATTGATCCTACAGACCTAACTTAATTGTGGGTCTCTTGTCATTCCACACTTCTATTAAAACACTTCTTCTTCCACAACATAGAGTATTGTTGTGTACTCCCCCCCGCGACCATGTTGGCTACTCTTTCCTTTCACTTGTAATGCTAATATATTTGAAATAAACAATTTTATCATTGTAATCAATAAGGGGACTCGACCATACCTCCAAAGTTCAGATGCACCTTTTGTGACTATCCTTTCCTGGTTTCCTACATCTGGATTATTTGGCCTCTCTTGAGGCTGCTCTCTTCTTTTAGTGAAGAGAAGCATAGGATCTACTCCTCTTGAGTAGTATGTCCTCTTTCTTGCTTTGGACCTGCAATGGATGAGTCTTAATAGAGGCATTACCTTCTAGCTTCTTCTTTTCCTATGTTTGGTCTTTCTCATGGTTGTGCATGGCTAGAGGGCACTCCTCCTTATTTTATTCTCTCTTTATCCAAGCCTTCATTTCATAGCCTCTCTTCTTTTCCTTCATAGTAGAATTGATTGGGATACTAATCCCATTCATCACTTGAGGCTTGCGCTCATTACAGTTAGAAATCATAAAGGGTTTTACCACTAGAATATGAGAATCATCCCTTTTAGTCTTAATTTTTCTCTAGTTCTCCTTTAGAGAAAAATCAACTCCTTGATGATTTCTTCCTCCATTTTCTAGCATGCCCCCTTTGCATAGAGCACTGAAGACATACTTTTAATCCTATGCTCTTCTATTTCTTCTCATCCTCAATGGTCAACTTACTTCATTTAACTGCATAATCTGAGAGGTGGGCTTTATTCTATTATATTATGAGTCCACTGCTTTATGCCAAAAAATTCCACATATGTAGCATTCAACGGGGCTTAGGAATGGGGCCACAAAATTGCTATACTTGGCAGCGTTCCTATCATAACTTCACTCGTGGCCAGTATGCCTTCTCCTAGACACTTTGTGTATTCTTGGGTTACTCCTACCCAACACATTTTGTTTTCTTGCATGTCATCTACAATCTATGGCTTTATTTCCAAAATTATTGCAAGAAAAACAATATCCATGAAAAAAAAATTGAGGACTAAAGATACCTTTACATTGAGGGATTCTTCCTTTATGGGGAAAGGACCTATGTTGGTTCTTCATGTGCCTTCCATGGTTGTTTGAATTGTTTCCATGCATTCTTTCTTATTGCTACATAGCCCTATTTTGTTGTTTCATTTTCTTCTCTTGTTGTTGTTGTTACTTCCCTTTACTGATGTTGGACTTCATTGTTACATCAACTTGGTTAGCATCTCCTTTGACCTTTTCCTTTTCAAGGCTCAAAAATTAATTTAAGCCCAAACTAGCCTTGATTAAGAGAGGTCTTTGCTTGATAAGAATTTCATTCAAAATCTTGGATCCCTTTTTAATCTTTTGATATTAAGACAATTGATGATTAGTATCTTCTAAATCATATCTCAATGAGACTACTTTAGCTTGTAGTCTCTCACAAAGAGTGTCCTTTTCATTCAACTAATTGGTTAACATCCCATTCAACCTTCTAGCCTCTTCTTATTGAGTATTTAAATCTATAATCGTTTTTCTCAACTCATCATTCTCAAGCTCATAATCATGCAATTTCTCCTTTTGCTTGATATTTTCCTCTAATAGTTCCTTGATATCTTTTAGAGCAGAGATCAGCTTCTTTCTAAAGTAGATCCTTGCATTCAAATAATTGTCTTCACTATCAGAGGTGTTGGCAAAATCACTACAATGATCTAGACCCCTTTTTGAGTCTCTAGAATCCTTCATGGATCTGAGGAGTATTCCATCTTCATAACTACCAAGGATACTCCTTTTCTCTTCTTGGGATATACTCTCTTCTTCTTGAGAGGATCCCTCATTTGCTACTGCTACTAAAGTAGTTATATCTGCAATACTACAACTAGATGAATTTCTATATCTTTATTCAAAAACTTCATATGAACATCTAGAAGATAAATGACCTATCTCATTACATTTATCACTTAGCAGTAGCTTACCTCCTGATTCTCCATCATCATCTCGAGAGTGATGAGCAGCAACTTGCATGTCAGAAGGAAAGTCTTCAATCTTCTCAACATCTCTTTTCTGTGATGCTTTCTCCATCTTCTTCCTTCTTTCATTCCCAATGGAATTTCTAGGAACAATACTTACATGGTCTGATTCACTGCTTGAGTAGCAAGGTTCTTCATCCTTCTCCTAAGCCACATTGTTAACTCCTCCACA